>OGYX01000050.1_pt1 | contig 74409 bp, 63 predicted proteins | sample 1576601 | NCBI WGS metagenome assembly OGYX01 (sample SAMEA3541561, study PRJEB24748) | human gut metagenome | biome: human gut; feature: human-associated habitat; material: faeces | place: China | collected 2012 | reverse complement strand
GCCGGTGCTGCTGTGGTTGGCTCTCTCACTAATGCTCATTATGATGAAGATGCAGACTATGGACTATCCCGTAAGGACATAAAACGAGGGTATATCAATACTCAGGGGCAGGAAATCTTTGACAGCCGCAGTGATTCCGTGTATCCTATGACGCCTTATGGTACCTTCATCCGGGACAAGGGCCAGATTCGATTTGCTGACCGCAGTGGAAAAACAATTTTCGGACCTGGGCCATACGATGTGGACGATACCACATTCGCCATGAAGGAAGGTCTTGCTGCACTGGAAAATGACCAGACGGATAAGATGGGTGCCATCAGCCTGGTTACCGGAGAGACCGTAATTCCTTTCGCTTATGATGAAGTTCGTTTCCTTGGGAGTGACCGGGTGGAACTGGACACAGGAAATACGCATGTCCTGGCCAGCGTTTCCACCGGCAGAGCCATCATAAGTCTCCCGGAAGACAGCGATATACTCCCGTTTGGAAATCAGTCGGTTACCTGGGTAATCGGTGATGATAAAAAGGATTTCACCCTGCTTTCTGTGGACGGCCAGATACTGGCACACTTTACAGGAAATCAGATTAAGGAGGTCTCCCCGTTCCACCATGGGTTCTCCCGGGTAAAGACTGACATGGGCACCGGTCTGATGGATGAAACCGGAGCCTGGGCACTCCCACCGCAGTATCGTACCATTCACTTCTATAGCTAATCTCCTACTCTGTTCCGAGCAGAAGGGCGAGAATATACTTCACATATTCTCATCCTTCTGCTTTTTTTCTGTCTCTTCCGGCTCATTCCCAGCGGGGCCTTACCCTATTCATTTAAACTATGGATAAGCACAGAATATATATACATTGACATAGTCAGCCTGAAAAACCATACTATGAAATATTACAGAAATTGCAGGGTTCTCTCAGAGGACCAGAAAGGTGATAATATATGACTCAGCTCAGCAATCGTTCCGCTCATTTTTCAGATTCCGTAATTCGCCGTATGACCCGGGTAGCCAGTCAGTATGGCGCTGTCAATCTTTCCCAGGGATTTCCGGATTTTGCCCCACCGGTAGAAATCACCAACCGACTTGCCGAGGTTGCCCATACGGGACCTCATCAGTATGCCATTACCTGGGGCGCTCAGAATTTCCGCGAAGCTCTGGCCAGAAAGCAGAATCATTTTTCCGGCATTTCCTATGACCCGAACAGCGAAATCACAGTCACCTGCGGAAGCACAGAAGCTATGATGGCGGTTATGATGGCCATCATCAACCCGAGTGATAAGGTGGCCATTTTCTCCCCATTCTATGAAAACTATGGAGCCGACACCATCCTCACTGGCGCCCAGCCGGTATACATTCCTCTTGTGCCGCCGGATTTCCACTTCGACGCCAACCAGCTGGAAGACGCTTTCCGCCAGGGCGCAAAGGCACTGATTCTCTGCAATCCATCCAACCCATGCGGCAAGGTATTTACCAGAGAGGAACTTCTGGTCATTGCTGACCTGGCAAAGAAATACGATGCGTACGTGGTAACCGATGAAGTATATGAACACATTCTCTATGCTCCGCACAAGCATGTATATATGGCTTCTCTTCCAGGCATGAGAGATCGCACCATTGTATGCAATTCCCTGTCCAAGACGTATTCCATCACCGGATGGCGTCTGGGATATGTTCTGGCCAATCCCGAAGTGACTGACCGGGTAAAGAAGGTGCATGACTTCCTTACGGTTGGTGCTGCCGCGCCGCTTATGGAAGCCGCAGTAACCGGCCTGAATTTCGGAGATGACTACTACCGGGACCTGCAGGCTCATTACACCCATATGAAGAATCTTTTCGTAGGCGGGCTGAAAAATCTGGGATTTACCGTCACGGAACCACAGGGTGCCTACTATGTGCTCATGGACGTATCGGAATTCAATGTTCACGATGATTATAAGTTCGCCGAATGGATGACCCGGGAAGTCGGAGTCGCCACCGTTCCAGGCTCCAGTTTCTTCAAAGAAGATGTACACAATTTCGTCCGCTTCCACTTTGCAAAGCAGGACGCTACATTAAACGAAGCACTGAACCGCCTGGAATCCCTGAGAGAAAAGGCAAAGGGCGTTCATTCTTTCTAACCTCTGAATTCTGTCTTTCAGCAAAAAAGAGAAGCTCCCCAACCCATAGGGAGCTTCTCTTTTTTATGCCTTTCCGGCCATTATTCTTTTTCCTGGTCTTCCTGTTTTGTCTCCGGCTTTGGTTGTACAGTGACCAGCACCTTATCAATTCGACGGTTATCACAGTCCACAATCTCAAAGGTATATGGGCCATAGGTAATTTTTTCTGCTTCCTTCGGAATATATCCAAACCGATAGGTCAGAAAACCGCCAAGTGTCTTATAGTAATCTTCCGCTTCACCAGGAAGTTCATCTTCAATATGGAAATAGTTCCTGAAATCATCAATGGTGCAGAGTCCTTCCACGAGCCAGGAATGTTCATCCCTCTGCAGAATCTTATTCTTTTCTTCTTCCACATCTTCCTGATCTCCGGGAACATCCCCCAGTATCTGTTCCAGTACGTCGTGAAGCGTAACCATACCGGTGAGAATGCCATATTCATCAATAACCATGGCTTCATGGGTTCCCTGTTTCTTAAAGGTTCCCAGTATCTTATCCAGCGTCAGAGTTTCCGGAATCAGCACCGGTTCATACAGGCACTTCTTTATGGATTCCTTAATGGGCCAGCGCCCCTGGCTCTGATGCTGATCCAACAGGATATCTGTGGTAGTTACCAGCCCGCAGAATTTGTCCAGTGAACCTTCTCCCACCAGCAGGCGGTAATGTTCATTTTCTTCCAGCTCGGTCCACAGCTTCTCATCGCTGTCTTCCAGGTCCAGCCATTTCAGTTTGCTTCTCGGCGTCATACAGTCTTCCGAGGTGAGGTCGTTCATCTGGAATACCCGGTCAATAATTTCCGGTTCTTCCTTATCAAATGTCCCCATACGGGCGCCCTGATGGAGAAGCACCATGATTTCATCTTCAGAAACCGGCTTTTCCCCGGACATATGAATACCCAGAGCGGAAACCACCACCTTGGTAGACCAGGAGCAGAAGGAAACTATCGGTTTAAATGCTGTGGAAATCCAGATCATAGGGCGCGCTACAACGCAGGCCGCCTTTTCCGGAATAGCAATGGCAATCCACTTCGGCACCAGTTCCCCGATAATCAGAGAAAAATAGGTAACCAGCGCCATGACAATAAACAGCGCCAGGCCACTGGCATAAGGTCGTACCGCAGGAAACTGCTGCAGAAAATCCGCTACCGGTCCGGACAGCGAAGCTCCGGAAAACATACCGGTGAGGATACTGATGGTTGTAATGCCCACCTGAATAGTGGAAAACAGTTCTTCCGTATGATGGGATACCTCCAGTGCTGCCCTGGCATTCTTGTTTCCATCTTTAGCCAGTTCCGCCAGTTTTGTCTTTCGTGCCCCCACTATGGCAATTTCTGCAAGTGAGCAGAAGGCGTTAGCCATCACAAGAAGAATTAATATCAGCAACTCGGGCCATAAAGGGCCTCCACTTTCCATAAACGCAATAACCTCCTGTATACAACTTATAATTTATCAGTATTAGTAATTATACCATAAGAAAAAAACAAACTAAACCGCCAGCCTCCACGGAATCTGCAGGCCCGGCTATGCTGTATAAAAGGCGGACTCCCGGCTGCGCAGGATGTTCCTCCTCTTTTACTATATCTTATATTTAATGGCCAAACGGATAGCTTCCAGCATCTGTCCAAGGACCTCTTCCGGCGTTCCCCGGTTATCAATGATAATATCCGCTGAATCCCGGTAAGCCTTCCGGCGTTCCCGGTACAGGTCAAACACTTTCTGCGGCCCGTCCTTAAGGAGCGGCCGGTTCTCCACTTCCACATCGTTAACGATGTCATCCACCGGCCGGTCAATAAGAAGTATCAGCCCGTTCCGACGAAGATTCTCTACGTTCACGGTCCGTTTCACCACGCCGCCTCCTGTGGAAATTACGATACCCTGTCTGTCTGCCAGTTCCCGGATAGTCCGTTCTTCCGCATCCCGGAATGCCTTCTCGCTTTCCGCGAAGAAGCTGGAAATTGTCCGTCCTTCCCGCTCTTCCAGATAATCATCCGCATCCACAAAGGGACGGTTCAGTTCTCTGGACAGCGCACGGCCAAACGTGGTTTTCCCGCTTCCCGGCATGCCGATAAGTACTATATTCTTCATGACATCATTTCCTTTACTATGGCCTGCACGGTGTCCTCGGAAATATCTCTGTCCATCCATATTTCCTCCGCTGCCACCGCCTGCATGACCAGCATATACATACCGTTTATTCTGTCGCCCCGGGCATCCTTCAGAAGCTGTGTTTCCGCCGGATTGTAGATAATATCCACCACCTTGGGGAATCTGGCAGTTATCTCTGCCGCTACCGGGGATACGCCCATATGAGGATACATGCCCACCGGGGTCGCGTTCACCAGAAGCCACGGATTGGGTGCAGAAGGAACCCAGTCGTATCCGCGGATGACCACGTGCCGCGCTCTGGCAAATGCCTCAAATTCGCTGTCTATATCGTCCGGATGCCGGCTGATAACAGCGATATCCTGCGCCCCTTCATCGGCAAGACACTGAATAATGGCCCGGGAAGCTCCGCCATGCCCCAGTACAACGGCTGAACGCCCTTTCATGTCACAGTGAATGCGTGCCAGTGTCCGTTTAAACCCAGTGTAATCCGTATTATATCCGGTGAGACATCCATTTTTTCTGGCAATGGTATTTACTGCCCCGATAGTCTTTGCTTCCGGGGACAGTTCATCCAGAAAGGGAATGACCGCCACCTTATAGGGGATGGTTACGTTAAGTCCATCATAGTCGGCCAGCATACGGGGAAGCCGTTCTTCCAGCTCTGCCTCCGGCACTTCCAGGAGTTCATACGTGGACTGGCACCCTTCCTGCCGAAACAGAGACTCATGTATTTCCGGTGACATACTATGCCCCAGCACTTTGCCAAGCAATCCCAGTTTCATGATTCCTCCTTATGTGTATATGTCGGATAATTACCAAGAATTTTAAAATATGTGCTCATAGATTCAATCCCCCGCAGTGTCTGCGCATTAGCCGGATTTCTGAGTTTTCCCATAACATCGATATGAAAAAAATATTCGAATGGCTTGCCCTTGATGGGACGTGACTCCAGATGCGTCATATTCATACCGCCGTAGAAAAAATATCCCAGCACATGATAGAGTGCCCCCGGTTCGTGGCGTACAGATAATACCAGAGTAATCTTATCCGCATCATCAGCAATTTCCATGGCCGGTCCAATGATAAAAAACCGGGTATAGTTGGTGCTGTTGAACGCAATCGTATCCTTCAATACCTGAAGCCCATAGAGACGACCTGCCGTCCGGCTGGCCACAGCGGCCTGGTTCTTCTTTCCTTCTCCGGCCACCTTTTCCGCGCTCTGCGCTGTGGAAAAATAAGGCTGTTGCTTCCAATTCCTCTTCTCCATAAAGAATTCCCTGCACTGGGCAAACCCCTGCGGATGAGAATACACCGTATCGATATCATCCAGTGTGGCCCCAGGGACACCGAGCAGCACATGCTCAATCTTCACCATCCGCTCTCCCACAATGGCGCAGTCGTAATGCTGGATCAGATCATATACTTCCGTAATGCCGCCGGTGGATGAATTTTCCATGGGCACTACCCCATAATCCGCCTGACCTTCCCGTACCGCTTTCACCACATCTTCAAACAGAGGACAGAAAATGACTTCCTTTTCCCTGTTTCCAAACTGTTTTTCCATGGCTTCATAGGTGTAGGCACCTCTGGCGCCATAGCAGGCTACGCGCAGTTTTTTATTTCCCATAGGACAGCCTCCTGTCGGTAAGGAGACGGTCCAGTACCACCAGAGCGGCTGCATTTTCAATCACCGGGATGGCCCGTGGCACAATGCACGGGTCATGGCGCCCGCCCACAGAAAGCAGGGTATCTTCCTTTTTCTCAATATCCACCGTATGCTGCCGTTTACCGATAGAGGCAGTAGGCTTCACTACTGTCCGGAACAATACCGGGGCTCCGCTGGTGATCCCACCCAGGATCCCACCATTGTGGTTAGACAAACTTTCCACCCGGCCGTCATGATAATGCATGGCATCGTTGGCCTGTGAGCCATATAAACGGCTGAACCTGAATCCATCACCGAACTCCAGCCCCTTTACCGCAGGGATAGAGAACATCATATGGGCCATGCAGCTTTCCAAGGAATCAAAGAACGGGTCTCCAAGTCCTGCAGGAAGTCCGCAGAGGATGCATTCCACAATGCCACCGGTAGAATCTCCTGCTTTCTGCGCCGTCAGTATCTGTGCTTCCATCGCCTGTCCGGCTTCTCTGTCCAGCACAGGAAGTCTCATGGAATCCAGAGATTCCAGTACCTGACGGTCTTCTCCCATGGGATTAAACGGCCGGTCACTGATTCCATGAATGTCCAGTGCATGAGCCCCTGCATAAATACCTTCCTTCTCAAGGACCTGCCGGGCAATGGCTCCAGCGAAGGTAAGAGGCGCCGTGATACGGCCAGAGAAATGACCGCCGCCTCGATAATCATTATATCCATGATATTTTACATATCCGGTATAATCCGCATGTCCCGGGCGCATCTTGCTCTTCAGTTCTCCATAATCCCTGGAATGCTGGTTTTCATTCCGAATTTCCATGGCCAGCGGTGTACCTGTGGTATACCCATTAAAGTATCCGGACCGTACAGTAAAACTGTCCTTTTCCTTTCTCGGTGTCGCCAGTGGGGAACTTCCCGGGGCGCGGCGTGCCATTTCCTTCTTTACCCGCTCCCAATCAATCGCGATTCCAGGAGGCAGTCCATCGATAACCGCACCGATGCCCGTGCCATGAGACTCCCCAAACAGAGTCACCCGTATGGTTTCTCCCCAGGTATTACTCATAATTGCATTGTCCTCCTGTCTTTACAAAATCATCCCAAAAACGTGGATAGGATTTTCTCACACTGTCAGCTCCGTCGATAGTAAGCCGCCCCTCAATAGCGGGAGATATGGAAGCCAGTGCCATGGCTATCCGGTGATCGTTCCAAGAAGAAACAGCACCGCCATGCAGCGGCGCACCCCCGTGAATCACCAGCCCATCATCCTTTTCCTCCACCTGTGCTCCCAGACGGGAAAGTTCCACTGCCATAGCATGCAGCCGATCGCATTCCTTAAGCCGTACCCGGGCCGCATTGATAATTTCCGTGGTTCCTTCACTGACCGCTGCCAGCGCCGCCATAACCGGCACCAGATCCGGTACATTTTCCGCATCCATGACAATGCCGTGAAGCCGGCTCTTTCCGGCGCACAGACCTTCTCCGGTTTCCTCAATGCATCCGCCCATACGGCGAAGCAGGGAAACGATGGCCTTATCCCCCTGGAGGGAATCCATGGACAGGCCTTTAAGTGTGATTGGCCCGCCCAAAAGCCCGGATGCCAGCCAGAAAGCTGCCTGCGAAAAATCCCCTTCCACAGCAAAGTTTCCGGCCTTATAAGTCTGATTACCCGGAATCTCGTACTGTCCCCTTCCGGTTTCATTCACCGTAATGCCATGCCGGGCCAGAGTATCCAGCGTCATCTTTACATAACTTTCTGACTCCAGCAGCGTGTTGCTGACCAGGCGGGAATTCCCTTCAAGCAGCGGCAAGGCAAACAGCAGCCCGGTGAAAAACTGGGAGCTTACATTTCCTGACAGGGCATACATCCCCGGCAGCAGCCGCCCTTTTACATACAGCGGCAATCCGTTCTTCCCCTTCCAGGTAATCCCTTTTTCATCAAATATCTGATAGTATGGCGAAAGAGGACGTTCAGCCAGTCGCCCTTCGCCGGTATATGTCACTTTATTTCCTGATACGAGCCCCAGCGGGATAAGGAAACGGAGCGTAGAACCGGATTCTCCCGCGTGAGCCGTCACCGGTTTCTCCTGCGTCTTCAAGCCTCCCTTTATCAGGAGTGTCGTCCCTTCTGTCCCTTCCTGCCTCTGGATACTGGCTCCCAGGAGGGAAAGTATGCGCACGGTAGCCTCAATATCCTGAGACCAGCTTACTCCGGTAAGTCGGCTCTCCCCATGAGCCAGTGCCGATGCGATGATTTCCCGATGGGTCATACTTTTAGAGGAAGGAATCCGGATCTGCCCTTCCAGGCGTGTTGGCGTAATGGTCACCTTCATAAGGCATTCTCTCCTGTCACAATATAGCGGGAAAGCTCTTCTGTATCTACCGGAAGAAGTTCCGCTTCTCCAATACGGGGAATGGTTACCAGGGTAATCCGGTTCCCCCGTCTCTTTTTGTCATGCATAATTTCGGGAATCAGTCTGACAGCCTCCACCGATACTGTTACAGGAAGAGACAGCTTTTCCAGTACCTTCTTCAGCCGCACTGCCGTCCCTTGTTCTGTAAGCCCCATCCGTTCCGTCTGCTCGGTAAGAAGAGCCATACCAATAGCCACCCCTTCCCCATGCGTATAGGTCTCATAGTGGAAATACCGTTCCACCGCATGGCCTATGGTGTGCCCGAAATTAAGAATCTGACGGAGATTCTGTTCTTTTGCATCCGCTTCTACCACACGGGCTTTCTGTTCAATACTCTTCTGAATAATTTCCTCCAGGTGGACTTCCAGATCCGCTTCCGTGTCCATGGTTTCAAACAGTTCGAATAACCGGCAATCGCCAATGCATCCGTACTTAACCGCTTCCGCCAGTCCATCATGGATGTACCGGATGGGCAATGTTTTCAGCAGATTGGGATCGATAAATACACCTTTGGGCTGATAGAAGGCTCCGGCCAAATTTTTACCTGCCGGCAGATCTACTGCCACCTTTCCCCCTACTGAACTGTCAATCTGCGCCAGTATGGTGGTAGGCACCTGAAAGAATGGAATGCCACGCATATAGGATGCTGCTGCATAACCGCCCAGATCACCAGGCACACCGCCGGACAAGGTCACCAGGGCATCTTTACGTGTCATTTCAAAATCGGCCATAGCATTGAGCACATCTCCAAATACAGAAAGATTCTTGCTCGTTTCTCCTGCCGGTATGGTGATAATCCGAACGGTAAATCCGGCGTCTTCCAGAATTTTCCGGAACCTGTCCCCATAGAGAGGCCCTACATGGTCATCAGTGACCACGGCGATTTTCTCCGCATCAGTAAGACGGCGTATCTTTCTTCCCGTATCTTCCAGAAGTCCCCTCCGGATTTCCACGGTATATGAATCTTTCCCAAGATGTATATCAACGGCTGCCATAATGTATCATTTCCCTTCTTCTTCTCCGGGCCTCTGTGAAAAACTCACAAAGCGCTTCCGCATTCTCTGTCTCCAGCGCTTTCCTGAGCTTGCAAAGAGACTCCTGAAAAGAGTCCATTTCTGCTAAAATTTTATCCCGGTTTGACAGGAACAGGCTTGTCCAGAGCCGGTCATTTATATCGGCCACCCGTGTGGCATCCGTAAAGGAACCTCCGATAAACATTCCGGTATCCTTCTCATAAGATTCACTGTTCATCAGAGAAGCCGCCACTGCATGTGGGAGACCGCTGGTATAAGCGATAAACCGGTCATGTGCTTCAGAGGTTACCTGCGGAACATGCCGCGCCCCCAGGGCTCTGGCCAGCGCCGCAATGAGTGCCAGGTTTTCCGGCTTATTTTCCTTTTCTGGAATCAGCACATAATTACAGTCTCTGAATATGGTTCCGTCGGCCTGAGACAGACCGGCGCCTTCCCGCCCACACATAGGGTGGGCCTGCACAAAATCCATGCCCGGAGGAAGCAGCTCCCGTATAAGGGGCCAGGTGTGATCCTTGACTCCGGCAATATCGGTGAGTATCGCTCCAGCCTTCAGCCAGTCTGCATGTTCCCTCAGAAACGCCAGCGTACCTTTCACCGGTGTGCAGAAAATCACAATCTCTGCCTTTTTAAGATCTTCCGGATCAACCGACTTCACAATTCCCATAGTAAGTGCCCGTTCTGCAGTCTCCACTGTCCGGTTGAACCCGATGACAAAACATCCCAGCTCAGTGAGCCGTTCTGCAAAAGAGCCTCCCATCAGCCCCAGTCCGATAACGGCAACCGGCCTGTTTTTAAAGTCACTGTTCATAATCATCCACCTGTTGTAATGATAGCACGGTTCATACGACACCATATATCTCTCCATTTACAAAACAGGGCGCCTGATTAAGACGCCTTGTTTTTCCCGAACCGATTATAATTCTCTGCCCACAATAGGAGCCAGCTGTCTTAACCGGCCCATAAGGTGGTCAAAGGTTTCCGGAGTAATGGATTCTGCCCCATCACACCATGCGTGTTCCGGATCATTATGAACTTCACACATAATACCATCTGCACCAGCAGCAATGGCTGCCATGGCCATGTCTTCTACCATCCAGCGATGGCCGGTAGCATGGCTTGGATCTACAATGACCGGCAGGTGGCTTCTGCTCTTAACTACCGTAACGGCGGACAAATCCAGAGTATTTCTTGTCGCCTTTTCAAAGGTGCGGATACCGCGTTCGCAGAGAATGACATTCTGGTTGCCTTCTGACATGATATATTCTGCACTCATGAGCCATTCATCAATAGTAGCGGAGAGGCCGCGCTTTAACAGTACCGGCACATTGAGACGACCTACAGCACGAAGCAAATCGAAATTCTGCATATTTCTTGCCCCAATCTGAATCAGATTCACCTTCTTTTCCAGGAAGGTCCCAATCTTATCTGCACTCATCAACTCAGTAACTACTGGCAGCTGTACATCCTTAGCCGCTTCAATGAGCATATCCAGTCCCTTTTCCCGGAGTCCCTGGAAAGAGTATGGAGATGTTCTGGGCTTGAATGCGCCACCACGCAGAAGAGATGCGCCGGAATTCTTAACTGCCTGTGCCACGGTATGAATCTGTTCCGGAGTTTCAATGGAACATGGTCCGGCCATAACCACCAGCTTCTTTCCACCTACTTTGACCCCGCTTACATCAATAATAGAATTCTGCGGATGGAAAGAACGACTTGCACGCTTGTATGGTTCCTGTACTCTCATTACTTTTTCTACCCATTCATTACCAAGGAAATCGCGTTCATCCAGCTTGAATGTATCTCCAATAAGCCCGAGTACCACCTTACTTTCCCCCTGGTTGCGAGACACTTTGAATCCTCTGTTGTTCAACTCAGTTTCCAGATTTTCCACTGCTGTGAGCGGTGCATTCTGCTTCATAACGATAATCATAAAATCCTCCTCTGCCGGTTAAGGCGCCTTCAATACTACACTTTACTTCAGATATGAAACTCTAACCGCTCATTATTACAAGCCCATCCTTACAAAAAAAGCAGGCTCGCCTGAGCCTGCTTTTCTTAAAACGATACGGTTCTATCTGAAAAGACCATGTGACTCAGCACGTAACGGGTATGCAAAAAATCCGAAGCCATAAAAATAGCTCCAGTCATAGTTTACGTATGCAAGTCCCATAGTATTCATTGGCTGTGTCATCATAATCTCTCCTTTCCTGTTAGAGTTAAAGTAAGTATAGACACTTTTAAATTTGATGTCAAGAGGGAAAATCAAAAGATGTGCAACGCTCATACTCAGGGACCATAAACCTCATAGCAGGCTTGCCTTCCATCAGCAAGAGATTAAGGATTTGAAAGCAGAAATGATGAAGCATTATCCTTTCTCCACCAGGACAGCTATGCCATTTTCAAATCAGTGCAATTTCTGAAGATTTGCCGGAAAAATCCGATGGGGGCAAAAAACGACTTCCATTTAGAATCGGAAGTCGTTTTTTTGCTTTTTAAATATTCGCAGAATCTGCCCCTCGCAATTCCCGGAGAATCGCACAACCCTGTCTGAAGTTTGTTAAGATACAACCTTATGCGCCAAAGGCTCATACAGTCATGCGAATTTCTTCAGAACTCGTCCCCATAAGCGCCAGCGTATTCACTCAGTATCCCAGCTTTTCCATCCACTGATTCAGGTCTTCCGCCTTCTTGGGCGTGTTTATAAAATAATGATCCTTAATCTGTGCCCCCGGAGCATGTATTTCCAGATCGGTCAGACTTTGTCCCATATCCCCCTTCGGGGATCCTGCCACGGGAATCAGGTTCACACCGGTAAGATTGGTTTCCTGCAAGAAGGTAAATACCGGCATCGGCATAGTACCCCACCAGAGCGGATAGCACAGGAATACGGTCTTATAGCTGTTGGCATTGGGAATCTTTGTGGCGATAGGCGGCAAAGTGTGGTTAACCGCTTCTTCCCTGGCAGCCTGCATGGCCTGTTTAAGATCCGCCGGGAACGGAACCTGACGGCGAATTTCCACTATGCGGCCTCCGGTCTTGCTGGCAATGGCTTCTGCCACATGCCCCATAATATCGGAATCCGAATAATACACGATAAGCACATTCGGATTTTTCGCTGTTTCTTCACTGGCCGTCTGCGTCTCCGTATTTCCCAGACTGCATGCCGTAAGCACTGCCGATAAACATACCGCTAATATAATGGTTATCCATTTTTTCATAAGCCTGACCCCCTGACTGCCATTTCCAATCTGCCTGTATATTGTTTCACTTATTATCTTACACCAACCGGGGCTATTTCATAATAGGGGGGCTGACTGTTTTTTCTGATTTCTTTTCTTTTTCCTTCAGTTCCTGTTCCACCCACAGGCCCCGCCGGATTGCTCTTTCTCCAAACTGTTCCTGCAGCGCATCCACCACAGCCGCCGCCTTTCCCTTCCTATCACAGCTTTCACTGAAAAGATTCATCATACCTTCCCCTTCCACAAGACGGGATGCGGTCACCCCGACAAGCCGGACGCCTTCGCTGAGCGGAATCCGCTGAAGGAGAATCCTGGCCGCCTTTTCAATATCCTCTGCCAGCCAGGTGGGTTCGCTCAGTGTCATAGACCGGGTAAGCGTGCGGAAGGAAGCAAAACGTATTTTAAGCGTCACCGCCTGCCCGGACAATCCCTTTTTCCGGAGCCTTCTGGCCACCACATCACTGTGCAGCGCAATCTGGCGTTCTATGTCCTCCCTGTCAAAGATATCTTCCTCCATTGTCGATTCATCACCAATGGACTTGACCTCCCGCTCCGCTTCCACAGGACGGGAATCTATTCCCAGCGCCAGCTGATGAAACAGTACTGCCTGATTCCCCAGCACTTTTCGCAGCTGAGATACCGGCGCATTCTGCATATCCCCTATGGTCTCAAACCCCATCTGCTGCAGCCGACGGGCAGTTACCGGCCCTACCCCCCATAGTTTCCGCACCGGAAGCGGAGCCAGAACCGCCCGCTCCCTGCCATAGGGAATGATGAACAGCCCGTCAGGCTTTCCCATATCGCTGGCCATCTTAGCCAGAAATTTGTTTGGCGCAATGCCTACCGATGCTACCAAACCGGTTTTCTCCCTGATTTCCGCCTTAATCGCCCTTCCAATGGCTCCCAGTGTTCTGTATTGACTTCCCATACCTGAAATGTCCATAAATGCCTCATCCAGGGCTATTGGCTCAATGGCCTCTGCATAATGAAGCATAATAGCATGAATCTCATCCGATATGGCATGATATACCTCAAAACGGGGTTCCACAAAAATCCCATCAGGACACCGACGCTTTGCCTCGCTGATGGACATGGCGGAATGCACACCATAAGCCCGTGCCTCATAGGAAGCCGTAGCCGCCACACTCCGTTTCCCCTTTCCTCCCACAATGACAGGCTTACCTCTCCATTCCGGATGATCCCTCTGTTCCACCGACGCATAGAATGCATCCATATCCACGTGCATAATCCACCGCCTGTGTCCTGCCATCCTTCATCACCTCATTCAGTAGTTCCAGTTTCTCGGTACATAAATGTCCTTATACAGGGAAATGGCCCGATTGTCAGTCAGCCCGGAAATATAATCAGCCACCGCCTGGCTGAGACAGTCCGCACAGCGGATAAACTTTGCCGGCAGTTTCTCCTCATGCTTCATGAAATAATGGTACAGACAGGTCACTACATGATATCCCCTTTCCCTGTCAGGAATCATTACCGGAGCAATATATACATTGTCAAACATAAACTGTCGGAAAAGCAGAAGCGTCCTGTCCCCTTCTTCAGACATGCACAACGTAGTTCCCGTCCGGGAATGGGCAATAAGATCCATAACCATGGACGTAATCATTTCCGAATGGGTACGCCCGAATCTCTCCTGCACCTCTTTCGGCAAATCATCAGCAGTGAGGAGTCCACAGCTTTCCGCATCATCAAAATCGTGGCACAGGTAAGCTATGCGGTCTGCATATTTTACCAGCCGGCCTTCCATAGTTCGGGCCGGTTCTGTGCCGGTATGGTGCAGAATACCATCTCTTACCTCCCGGGTCAGGTTCAGTCCTTTCCCATTCTTTTCCAGATGTTCCACAATCCTCACGCCCTGTTCATTATGCCGGAAATGACCGCATGCATCATTTAATGCAGATTCCCCTACATGACCAAACGGCGTATGTCCCAGATCATGGCCCAGAGCGATAGCCTCTGTGAGATCTTCATTAATCTGAATGGCTCTGGCCACAGTTCTGCCAATTTGCGCCACTTCCAGAGTATGAGTCATGCGGGTTCGGTAATGATCTCCTTCCGGTGCAATATAGACCTGTGTCTTATGCTTCATGCGCCGGAAAGAATTACTGTGCAGAATCCTGTCCCGGTCCCGCTGAAACGCTGTGCGCACCGGACATGGTTCTTCTTCCCTGTCACGGACTGCATTCACGGCCAAGGCTGCTTCCGGGCGGAGAATCTGCTTTTCCAGGTTTTCCCATCGTTCACGAATAGACATGAAGTACCTCCCTTATTCAGACTATAAACGGCTCTTTTCCGGGAAAAGCCGTTTTTGATCATAAAAGAAATAACCGCGCCATAAAGGCGCGGTTGTCTCAGTTTCCAAAAATATCCTTCCCATCTTTGCCGTTAGCCGGTTTATCCTTACTGTATTTCACATAACGACATATGCATTTATCCTTCAGTCTGTACAGTTTCGGGATAAAGGCAAGAAGATTTTCGAATGTGGATTCATTTATGGAATATTTGGTCCAGAGTCCGTCACGGCGTGCATTGACAACCTTTGCCTCAATCAGAATCTTCATATGATAGCTCAACGTGGACTGAGACAGGGTAAAGTTACTCAGAATATCCCCGGCGGACATCTCCCTGCATGAAAGCATATCCACGATGCAGAGCCTGGTTTCATCAGACAGCGCTTTAAAAAACACGGCATAATCTTTGTAATATAATTCCTGAGCCATTCTGCTAACCTCTTTGCTTTAGTTCTACAACATTGATATCTATCAATATAGCATATCGAAAATCTGGACCTTTGTCAATTTCAGCCCCATCAGAAAAAGGAGGCCCATGCCTCCTTCTTCTCAGTATTTATTACCATACAGCTGTTTGTTCTTTTCTATGATTTCGATAATCCGGGATGCGGTTTCTTCAATCGCTTTGTTGGATACATCGATAACCATGCAGTGCAGTCTCCGCATGACCTCTTTGGCATACATCAATTCTTCCTGAATCCGAGACAGATCGGTGTAATTGGCCGAACCGGAAAATCCCAGTGCCTTGATGCGTTCCGTACGTATGGTATTAAGCTTAAACGGATCAATGATAAGCCCGATAACCTTGTACGGCGGTACTTCAAATATTTCCGGTGGAATCGGTACTTCCGGAACCAGCGGAAGGTTGGCTGCCTTATAGGACTTATTAGCCAGATACATGGAAAGTGGGGTCTTGGATGTACGGGAAACCCCTACCAGCACCACATCGGCCTTTTTGAAACCGGATGGGTTCTTTCCATCATCATATTTTACAGCGAATTCAATAGCTGCCACACGCTTGAAATATTCCTGATCCAGACGGTGGATAATGCCAGGCTTCATACGTGGACGGCTGTCAGTCACATTGGACACTATGTTCAGCATAGGCCCCAGAATATCCACATACTGCACATGTTCTTCTCTGGCAATCTTTTCAAAGCTCTCCCGAAGTTCCTGGGACACCAGGGTATGACATATGACACCGCCATTGGAAGCTGCTTCTTCAATGATACTGCGAATCTGTTCCGTATGTCTGACAAAAGGAATACGCACAATATCCATGGCATCCTGATCAAACTGGCTGATTGTCGCCTTTGCCACTTTTTCGGCAGTTTCTCCGATGGAATCAGAAACTACATACAGCGTTTTGGTCTCGCTCATAATTATCTGCCCTTGCCCTTCCCAAGCTTAAGGAACAAACGGGTAATGTTGGTCTTGGACAAACGTCCGCAGAGCGCATATTTCTTTACCCCATTGTCTTCTTCTATCGTGATGACCGGGAGACAGTCAATTTCAAAGTCGATGAGCTTCTGAGCCACATCCACCAAACTTTCCTCCGGTGTAGCAAAAATCATCTTGGACTTGGATGTCATAACCATGGAAATCGGCATGCTCTGCAGATTTTCTCTGCCCATTGCCGCCTTCAGCAGATCCTTACGGGACACAACGCCCTGTACATCATCCTGTGTACCAATGAAGACGGTACCGATGTCCCTTGTGAACAGGAGTACGGCTGCGTCATATGCACTGGCGGTTACCGGTACAAGAGCCGGTTTGGACATGCACTCTGCTGCAGTACATTTCCGTATTTCCATAGCTGCCGGATCCTCTCCGCCGCCAAGGTAGTAATACCCCAGACGACGACGTGCGGCAATGATTTCTCCTGACAGTAAAACCGCCAAATCTCCACGCAGTGCGCTTCTGGTTACATGGAGACGTTCTGCGATCTGTTCTCCTGTAATGGGGCCATTTTCGCGGACAATATCCGTAATTTCCTTCTGTCTTTCTGTAAGTCGCATTGTCTCATCTCACTTTCTTAAGCCCCATGGCAGGAGCTCATATCAATTTACTCAAATGACGACAAAGCCGGAACTACATGTGTAGTTCCGCTTCGTCATAAGGAAGTGTGCCTTCCCGCTTATCCTGTTTACCAGGTGTAGTCTTCTACTTCCTTGATTCCGCGGCCGGTTGCTGCATCCAGCATGAGGCGCTGTTCAATGCGGGCTGCGTTTCTCTTGGTCGCCTTAACCATATCCGGATTTACGGATACATAGTCGATACCGCTCTTAATGAGGAATTCAGTGAATTCCGGATATACGGATGGAGCCTGTCCGCAGATGGAAACAGTCTTTCCATCCTTGTGTGCAGTAGCAATGAGGTGACGGATAGCTCTCTTCACTGCCAGGTTGCGTTCATCAAAGAGGGTAGATACCGTGTCATTGTTTCTGTCGCATCCCAGAAGCAGCATGGTCAAATCGTTGGAGCCAATGGAATAACCATCTACGAACTGATTGAACTGATCAGCCAGAATGATGTTGGCCGGAATTTCTGCCATGAGGAACAGCTTGAAGTCCGGACCACGAACCAGGCCTTCTTCTCTCATAATGCCGGTTACCAGTTCAGCTTCCTTTACCGTACGGCAGAATGGAATCATGCAGTTCAGGTTCTTCAGGCCGAATTCTTCGCGAACCTTGCGTACAGCCTTCAATTCCAGACGGAATGCTTCGGTGTACTTCGGATCATAGTAACGGGAAGCGCCTCTCCAGCCGAGCAGGTCAGCCGGTTCTACTGGTTCATACTTGTCGCCGCCCTTAAGGTTTCTGTATTCACCGGACTTGAAGTCAGAGAAACGGAGTACAACCGGTCTTGGGCTCATAGCACGGCAAACCTTAGCCACCCCTTCAGCGAGCATGTCAATAACCTTGTCTGCACGGCCGGTTTCGATGAGATACAGCGGATGTTCATGGATGAATGTGGTCCAGATGAATTCTTCACGCATGAGGCCGATGCCGTCACATGGGAGGGATGCATACTTTTCAGCCAGATCCGGATCACCGAGGTTCATCATGATGCCGGTGCCGGTTGGCGGGAAGTATTCTGCTGCCACTACCGTCTGGCCGGCAGCCTTCGGTTCATCCTTCTTAACCATATCTTTTACAACGCCTTCGTAAACGATACCATTCTGTGCGTCAACAGTTACATCCTGACCATTCTTCAGGGTAAGGGTTGCTTCTACGCTACGGCTCTTGGTACCTACTACGCATGGGATTCCCAGTTCACGGGAAACGATGGATGCGTGGCAGGTCATACCGCCAGCATCAGTAACGATGGCTACAGCCTTCTTCATAGCCGGAACCCAGTCCGGGGAAGTCATCTGGGTAACCAGGATTTCGCCCTTCTTGAATTCTTCAATGTCCTTCGGGTTGGTAATGACGTGTACCTTGCCAGCTACCAGGCCCGGGGATGCCGGGAGACCCTTAACGAGAACCTTATGATCGGTAGTGATGTTCACTTTCTTAGCTTCTTTCTTTTCCTTATTCTTTCTGGACCATACGGTTTCCGGACGAGCCTGGAGAATCCAGATGCGGTCCTTGTGGTCGATAGCCCATTCCATATCCATGTAGCAGCCATAGTGCTTTTCAATAGCCTTTGCGTAGCCAGCCAGTTCCTTCAGCTGTTCATCGGTCATAACCTGAGCCTTAGCTCTTTCTTCCGGAACCTTGCGTTCTTCTACGCCGCCGCCTGGGAGACGAACCAGTTCAATAGCCTTTTCGTTGATACGGCGGGAACGGATGGAAAGGTCGCTCTTGTTGATGACGAAGTTATCCGGAGTAACAGTTCCCTGTACTACGTATTCACCGAGGCCCCAGGAGCCTTCAATCATGATACAGTCATCTTCGCCGGTTGCCAGGTTAACGGTGAACATTACACCGGCAGCCTTGGAGTCAGCCATCATCTGAATAGCAGCGGACAATGCTACGTTTTCATGATCATAGCCCTGTTTTGCACGGTAATATACCGCACGGTCAGTAAAGGTGGATGCGTAGCATTCCTTAACCTTGCGAATGACTTCTTCCTTGCCATGTACGTTCAGGTAGGTATCCTGCTGGCCTGCAAAGGAAGCGTCCGGAAGATCTTCTGCGGTAGCGCTGGAACGTACAGCAACGAATGGATCCTTTTCGCCAACCTTTTCAGCCAGTTCATTATAAGAATCAGCAATGGCCTGTGCCAGGTCAGCTGGCATTTCAGCGTCCATGATGCTCTGACGGATGCGTGTGCAGACTTCGTGAAGTTCTACGCTGTCTTCTACATCGTCCAGTCCTTCGAGAAGTTCATGAATCTTTTTGTTCTGTCCGGTAACATCCATGAAATAACGATATGCGTTAGCGGTTGTAGCATATCCATATGGTACCGGCACCTTGGTTGCACTGGTCAGTTCCCCAAGGGAAGAAGACTTGCCCCCTACCAGACCTACATCGGCTCTGCGCAGTTCATCGAACCACAATACATATTCGTTTTCTCTTTTGTCCATCATAATCCTCCTAGAACACATGACCATAAATACTGTTCATAAGTTTTATAAAAGTGTATACGTCATTAGTGCTTACATGCATTATAGTATACTATAAGAAACGTGATGTCAAATCCTTTTTTATCATTATTGGATACATTTTTTAGCTTGATATTTATTTATAGTAAAAAAACAGAGAAATGCCTCTTTTTAAATGCACATTTAATCAAATGGTGCCTACATTTATTGCTTTTTCTTCTACATTTCATCACATTAAAGGATACTATATTATAGAAATATTTTATCATACCGTTAAGGTTGCCTTTAATCTGCCAGCAGATAGCCAAACGACTATCTGATAATCAGACTTCAGAATAACATCAACATACTTTCCTATACATCAAAAACAGGTTGGAGGTAAGAGGTAGGAGGCAGGCAGATTGGCTTTGCAAATCTGCTCCTCTAACTTTTCTTTTGTGCACGGCCTCGAGCCTTAGGCTTGCCGACCTATGAACGCTCTGCGTTCATACAGCCTCCTCAAACCTCGAATCTATCTTTAATCTGCATTTCTCCTTTTTATGCTGCATTAAAAAAGGACTTCGAAACATTTTTGTTTCTGAAGTCCTTTTTCAGTTTTATAATGGTTTGGCTTACTGTCCGGCTACCTGGTCAAGAATATTCTTGCCTGCCTTTGCCGCTGACTTTCTGGCCTGATCCTGGGATGAGTTGTGCTTCTTTCCGGAGTCACTCTTACCCTGGGAGGACCGGTTCTGAGAATTCTTTCCGGAATCCTGAGTGTTGGTTTCCGTAGTGGAAGTATCCTGATCCGGAACGGCTTCATCTCCCTGAGCCTGCTGATCTGCGGCCTTAGCCTCATTCTGCGCCTTAGCCAGTTCTCCCTGAATAGAAGCCGGGATATTGAACGAAGATGCAGACTGGCTGGCTGTAGCCTGACTCATAAAGTCTCTGAAAATAGCAGCCGGAATGGTACCGCCGGTATAGCCCGCGTTGGTAGAGGTATCATCACCAATCCATACCGCAGTGACCATGTTCGGTGTATATCCGACAAACCATGCATCGTGTGCACCGTTTGTGGTACCGGTCTTACCGGCTAACGGACGTCCGAAGTAAGCATTGCGTCCAGTACCTCTCATAACTGCCTGCTGGAGCATCACATTAAGACGTGCTACCGCGTTGGCATCCAGTACCTGTTCTGCATCCGATTCTCCGGTATGATCTTCCAGTATATTGCCGTTGCGGTCTTCAATCTTGAGGATAACTCTCGACTTAATCAGCTGACCATTATTGGCGAATACGCTGTATGCCTGTGCCATATCCCACAGGGATACACCCTTGGACAGCCCGCCGATGGAAGCTGACAGGTTGTTATCGCTGTACTTACCGGAATCCACCAGACTGGTAATTCCGCACTTTTCGGCTGTCTTGATGACATTGGACATGCCTACCTTGTTGGCCAGGTTAATGGTCGGAATGTTCATGGACTTAACCAGCGCTTCGGTCATGGTGACCGGGCCGCCGGTAGTATGTCCGTAGTTCTTCGGAGACCATCCGCCGGCAAAGCTTACCGCACTGTTATCCAGCATCATGTTCGGGCTCATACCCTTTTCCAGAGCGGTTACATAGGTAAACGGCTTGAAGGCAGAACCTGGCTGACGGTACATCTGCGTAGCCCGGTTAAACTGGTCCTCTCCGCGTCCACCCACCATGGCCTTTACATCGCCGGTCTTGGTTTCAATAGCCAGCAAAGCGCCCTGCGGCTGAGTAATGCCCTTGGCATTCTTTGTGCCCTTCGGCAGGTCCTTGTTCACCGCATTTTCTGCATCCTTCTGCATATCCAGATCCAGTGTGGTGTAAATCTTCAGACCTTCCTTGTAAATAGCGGAAGAGTCATACTTGTCGCTTACCTGCTGTACTACGTAGTTAACGAAATAGGAAGCTACCTTATTGTTGTCCTGATTGGACCCCGGCTTAACCAGGCCCAGATCCTGCGCCTTGGCTTCATCCGCCTGTTCCTGGGAAATGTAGCCATACTTGGCCATCTGATCCAGTACTACGCCCTGGCGGTACTTAGCCGCCTGCAGGTTGTGGAACGGGGAATAATAATTCGGGCTGTTCGGAAGACCTGCCAGCATAGCACACTGCGCCAGGTTCAGGTCCTTAACATCCTTGCCAAAATATACATGGGAAGCGGTCTGTACGCCATACGCCCCCTGGCCGAAATAAATCTGATTCATGTACATTTCCAGGATTTCCGCCTTGGTGTACTTGTTTTCGATTTCCACAGCCAGTACGGCTTCCAGCAGCTTTCTCTTCAGCGTCTGTTCCTGTGTGAGGAACGCGTTTCTTGCCAGCTGCTGGGTAATGGTGGAACCACCCTGTCCGGTCGCGTCTCTATGACGGATATTGCTTACTACCGCACGGGCAATACCGATAGGGTCAATCCCGTGATGCTTATAAAAACGGATATCCTCTGCAGCAATGAATGCGTTCTGCAGATCTTTCGGTGTGTCTGCCAGCTTAACAGGCAAGCGGTTCTGCTCCGCATGAACCGTGGTAATCAACCGACCCTTGCAGTCATAAATCTGAGAAGAGGCTGCCGGTGACAGAGTCTGACTTACGTCAGGCAGCGTCCCGGTGATAGACAGCAGGAAACCAGCCCCGGCTCCAGCGACGCAGATCACCATGATCACAACCAGTGCCATAAACAGTTTTTTCCACAAAGGCGTTTTTTTCCTCTGCGGCCTGCGATAGTGACTGTGCACTGCATGAATCTCTGAATTTTTCATAGATAACTCCTATACTGTGCCTTATGCAGAATATAACTATCATACAGAGAATGAACCAATGCATTCTCATGGAAACATAACTCGCAGGCATTCCTTTCGGAATCCTGTACAATCAACCGGAATGAATTCTGGTCAACCAATTAATTATAGCACATTAAAGCGGTCTTAATTCCATCTCTTTCCGCTTTATTTCCGGCTTCGTGCCACAGCAAACTGCCTCATCCACCGGGTCACTTCTTCCGGTGTGAGCAGGCGGTCTATATCGTCCGCCGATGCGATGGACAGCGGCTGGGCTTCCATGTAGCGGAAAAATTCATCCTGCAGTGCCCGAACCTCACGGGAACGTTCCGGAAGCTTTACCCGCTGCCCCAATCCCTTTTCCATGAGAAGCCTCATAAATACAGGGCGGAAGAAATATTCCATAAAGCAGCTTTCAATCCAGTAACTATGCTTTGTCCGGCTAAACCGCGCCGTAAGCGGCATGAACTGCATGTACAGGTCCACTCCGTCATAATACCCGCCCCAGAAATCACTGAATGCATAATCATAGCATCCATCTTCCTGAGCCTTCACAAATTCCAGCGCGTCCGCTTCGATAATCTGAATCTTTTCCTTATGCGGGAAGAACGGAAGGATGGACTCGGTAAACAGACGGATGACATCCGGGTTCTTTTCAATCACCGTTACGCTTTCCACATTATCCTTTTCCGCCGCCATAAAGGCATAGTATCCAAGGCCCAGGCCATAGGTGATGACCTTTCCGTGAGCTTCCGCAATCGCATCCGCCATGGACTCAATCTCACTGACCACCACGCTCATCCACACATTGCCGTTTTCTAGAAGGACCGGAAATTCTACCCGGTCTGTGAAAAATCCCAGTTCCGCATAGAAAAACGGATCATCCCGATCATACGTCTGGTGATAGGACTGGAAAAATTCATAGGGAATCGTGTCCCTTGGCGCCAGAGTAATGGCTCCCGCCTGCCCCGCCTGGGGCTTCACCTTCTGATAATAAGGATTGTCCGTAATAATCCGGGTATCATAAGCATGGATATGATGGGTCATTTCATCAAACAGCGTTTCCATCAGCGCTTCCCCATCCCATCTGGTGGCCAGTTCGCTATAAGGAAGGATTTCCTCTTCCCCATAGTAAAGGTCGCACACTGCGTCACGGATGTCATCGGCAAACCCGCACCCGGTCACTTCATCAATCAGCGGATCCGGCTGTCCCGGCACCACGGTCCGGTCCACCGGTGTTTCAATGTGTTCAAGAAATAAATGATCCTCTACCTCTCCCAGCATCAGATCATTGCATATTCCGGCAAGCAAAAAGCGTTCCCAAAGCTGGCAAATACGTTTTTCCACTTCCGGAGTCTGTCTTACGTTCATTCTTCTTTCCTCAGTTTCTCTGTAATTCCTCTTTGAAAGATGTGTTTATCCCTCATTATACATAAGGACGGGCTGGCACTCAAGGTCCGTGCGAATCCATCCTGATTTGCAATATCCGCAAAAATTTCTTCGAATGTTTTGAGACGTTGCCTTTGCATCAAAAGTGCAGGGTGTGGATTCTGCGAATAGCCTCCTGGTATATAAACTAAAAGCAGAAAGAATCTTTTACCTTTGATCCTTTCTGCTTTTATAAAGATTCTATACGAAGCATCCACTTGCAGATAAGCGGAGCCAATCTGCTCCCTTAAGTCTCTTATCTCTTATCCCTTACCACTTTTATTGGCTTTCTTTCCGCTTCTCCTGCTTTTCTTGGGAAACGTTTAGGTGTCAGACTATTTTTTCTGAGATAGAGGATAACCCTCTTTTCTCCGGAGGGAAGGATGCATTCTTTTTCGCTTTCGAGTCTGGTTCCCATGAGAGAAAGAATGCCGGATGCGTCCCTGAGTTCATCCTGGGCTCCCGGTCCTTTCATAGCGGCAAAGATTCCGCCTTTTTTTACGAAGGGCAGAGCCCATTCGGAAATGACGGGCATGGATTTCACCGCTCTGGCGGTCACTACGTCGAAATGGTCGCGGAAAGCGCCGTCCCGGGCCGCATCTTCCGCACGGCTGTGTACCACCGTCACGTTGGATACCCCCAGGATTTCTGCCGCCTCTTCAATGAAGCGGAGTTTTTTACGGATGGCATCCATAAGTACGACCTGCATATCCGGCCGGAGAATGGCCAGAATCATCCCCGGGAAACCGGCGCCGGTCCCCAGATCCAGAAGGCTGCCTCCCTGTGGGAAATACCGGGCATCGTATACAGTCAGAGAATCATACACATTCTTAATGAGACTTTCCCCGCTGTCCTTAATACCTGTGAGGTTCATCACCCGGTTCTTTTCCATTACCAGTTCATTGTACTTTTCAAGGCGTGCCGCTATGGTTTCATCGCCCTGGATATGCAGTGCGTTAAGCATGTCCATGCCTGTCATCTGTATTCTCCCTTATGCTGCTTAAGAAATACCATCAGTACGGTCATATCCGCCGGGGATACGCCGGAAATTCTGGCTGCCTGTCCCAGAGACAGCGGACAGATCTTGTCCAGCTTCTGACGGGCTTCCATGGTAATCCCTTCCATATGAAGGAAATCAATACCGGCAGGAATCTTTTCATTTTCCATGCGGGCTGCCTTTTCGATGGCCTTTTCCTGTCTGGCAATATAGCCTTCATATTTAATCATGATTTCCATTTCTTCTGCTGCGTCCTGAGCAAAATGCGGGCATCCCAGATATTTTTCCATCTTTTCATAGGTAATTTCCGGACGTCTCAGAATCTGATCAGCCCCGGTGCCTGTGGTAAGCGGTGTAGAACCGGCTGCCACCATGGCTTCATTAGTTGCCTTCGATGGAGTGAATCTCTTTGTATGGATGAAATGCAGGGCTTCTTCCAGTCTCTGCTTTCTGGCCTGAAAACGGGCATATCGTTCTTCCGATACCAGACCGATAGCATATCCCTTTTCTGTAAGACGCAGATCCGCATTATCCTGACGGAGGATGAGACGGTATTCGCTGCGGCTGGTCATCATACGGTACGGTTCATTGGTTCCCTTGGTTACCAGATCATCGATAAGGGCACCGATGTAGGCTTCATGACGTGCCAGTACGAACGGTTCCTTTCCTTTTATCTTCAGTGCCGCGTTGATGCCGGCCATAAGACCCTGAGCGGCCGCTTCTTCATAGCCGGAGGTTCCGTTGGACTGACCTGCGGAATAAAGTCCCGGAAGCTTCTTTACTTCCAGAGTCGGATACAGCTGGAGAGGATCCAGCAGATCGTATTCAATCGCGTAAGCTGGACGCATAATCTTTACATCTTCCAGCCCCGGAATGGTACGCAGGAACGCATACTGTACATCCATCGGCAGGGATGTGGACATGCCCTGTACATACATTTCATTGGTGTCCAGTCCTTCCGGTTCGATGAAGAGCTGATGTCTCTTCTTATCCGCGAAACGGACTACCTTATCTTCAATGGACGGGCAGTATCTGGCTCCGACCCCGGTGATAAGACCGGAATACTTCGGTGCTCTCTTAATATTGTCCCGGATAATCTTATGGGTGGTTTCGTTGGTATAGGTGAGCCAGCAGACCGCCTGGTTTCTGTCCACATCTTCATCCATGAAGGAGAAGGAATGATGCTTCGGATCGCCTTCTTCCAGTGCCATGTGGTCCAGGTGCAGAGTACGCAGGTCGACACGGCTCGGTGTCCCGGTCTTGAAACGGAGCAGTTCGATACCATGCTTTCTCAGATTTTCAGAAAGTCCTGTACTTGGGCGCATGCCGTTCGGTCCACCTTTGTACTTGTTATCCCCGATGATGATATCACTTTCCAGATAGGTGCCTGTGCAGAGAATGACTGCCTTGGCTGTATAGGCTTCACCCAATTCAGAAATAACTCCGTTGACATGGCCGTCTTCTTCCAGAATATCCACCACCATCATCTGTTTCAGATCCAGATTGTCGGTGTTTTCAATTACCTTTTTCATATAGCGGTGGTACGCGCCTTTGTCCGACTGGGCACGCAGAGCGTACACAGCCGGTCCCTTACTGCTGTTGAGCATGCGCATCTGAATGGCGGTGGCATCTGCTGCAATGCCCATTTCGCCGCCCAGCGCATCCAGTTCCTTGACCAGATGGCTCTTTCCCGGTCCGCCTACTGCCGGATTGCACGGCATCATCGCTACATTATCCAGAGAAATTGTCGTAAGCAGCGTTTTGCATCCCATACGGGCAGCAGCCAGTGCTGCTTCACATCCCGCATGACCGGCGCCAACGACAATAACGTCATAGGAATCAATCAAATACATTTCTTACCCTTCTTTCCCCTCCGTCTGAGGGAGTAAACATTAAATCATGATAGATATTATACAGGCAAAAACGAGGCTATGCAAAAATATGTTTTGCACAGCCCCGTCTCGTATCATCTAAAAAGAAAATCCGGCCTTCCGGTTTAGTCTGTCAGGGAGTTTCCTGAAGGAGGAAATTATTCGGTTACAAACTGAACCAGTGCTTCCTCCGGCTGGAATCCCATAGTCTGCTTTACCGCCTTGCCATCCTTGAACAGGATAAGGGTTGGAATGCTCATAATCTGGAATTCTGCTGCCAGTTCCTGCTGATCATCCACATCCACTTTGCCCACTTTCAGGGTATCGGCCCTTTCTTCAGCCAGCTTGGCCACTACCGGTGCCAGACGACGGCATGGCGGGCACCAGGTAGCCCAGAAATCTACCAGTACCGGCTTATCCGATTTAAGAACTTCTGCTTCAAAATTATCTTTGGTAATAACAACTTCCATAATTTCCTCCTGTTATATATCTATATATCAACCATATCTACAATTATCTATATACCTATTATACAGTACACCGTCAAGGCATCAAGACCCGCTAAAAAGCAGGTGTGAAATATGAAGCTTGAGGAAGGATGTGGATTCGAGACAACGGATTGTCTCGAATGCCTGCAAATCCTTGATATCTTAATATATGGCAGGCGGGCGTGGCAACAATGTCTTGTTGCCACGGGATACAAGTCTTCTATCTAAGAAATTCATTGAATTTCCATAAAAATGGTAGCCAGGTCCGTATTAAAGCCTGATAAGGGTAAGAATGCAGATTGCCTGGTTACAATAATCCCAGAACAACAGCATGCTTTCCTGTATTCCAACATAGTGGATTCTACTTTCCACCACCAGCCAAAGGCTGGCGGTCCCCCTCTCTCTCCAGAGAGGAAAACGTTTGGCACGCTTTCCTTCGCGCCAACATACAAGAATTAACTTTCCACCAGACAAACTACTGTAGCCGTCTGCAGACTATCAGATGGTTCAGACAATCAGACCGGAAGCCTGTAGGGGCTTCCTTTCAGACTAAAAGAACTCAGAACATTTGCAACCTTTCCCTTATCCCAACATAGAGGATTCTACTTTCCACCCTCTCTCTCCAGAGAGGGAAACGTGTTGCATTCTTTCCATTAATCAGCTTTCGCATGCTTACTTTTTAACAAAAAGGAGTTTCGTTTTGCAATCTTTCCCTTAGTTGTCTTTTGCATTCTTAAATTTCACAAAAGAACCTTCCTCTTCATTTCTATAAGCTGCAAAGATTGCACGGTCCCAAGAATCCAACCTGGATTCTTGCTGCCTCAAAGCCCATAGGGATTTGCCGACTTGAGAATGGTATGGCCATTTTTGCGGATAGCAGGGTTTGGCTTGCGAGGTTTTCCTCTTACCTGTTTTTATGCACAGGCAGCAAAAAAGCTGTGACAGCTTTTTCTGCCACAGCTTTTTTGCCATTATTTATTCTTTTCTTCCTTTGAGGGACTGATCAAAGCTGAAGAATGCAGCCTTGTCATCTTCAGTAGCCTTGAAGCCGTCAACGATTTCGTGAGCGTTAGCTTCTTCTTCTACCTGTTCAGTAATGTACCACTGGAGGAATACTTCAGTTTCCAGATCGCCTTCTGCTCTTGCCTGCTTAAAGAGGCTGCGGATGGAGTCGGAAATGAATTCTTCGTGCTTCAGTGCAGCTTCAGATACCTGGCATGGGCAGTCAAAATGCTGAGTTACCGCGTCGATAGCGCCGAATTCAGTAACCCCTTCTCTGTCTTCGATATAGTCAGAAATCTTAAATGCGTGTTCCAGTTCTTCATCATACTGAACCTTGAGCCAGGATGCATAACCGGTGAATCCTTCTCTCTTCATATCCTTGGACATAGAGAGATAAAGATATGCGGAATACAGTTCCTTAACATACTGTTCATTCAATGCTTTTTCCATAGATGCGGACAATTTCATAATGAATCCTCCTTATCAACATGCAGCTTTATTATTGGACAATGAGTTTGTCTATCTCTATTATATCGCATTTTTCCAATTAATCCAGATACTGAATAAATTTTATTCAGTTTTATTTCATTCCCGAAACAATCTGTTTCAGATAGTCAGCAAACGGACCTCCCAGGTCCTTTCTTCGCAGGGCAAATTCCACCGTGGCTTCCAGGAATCCCAGCTTGTTTCCTACATCATAGCGGCGGCCTTCAAAGTTATACGCATAAACGCTGCTGTTTTTAGCCATAACCCGGAGTGCATCGGTGAGCTGAATTTCTCCGCCTTTTCCCGGCTGCGTCTGTTCCAGAATCGGGAAGATGTCCGGGGTAATGACATATCGTCCCAGCACGGCGGTGCGGCTCGGCGCCTCTTCCACTGCCGGTTTTTCCACCATATCTTCCACCCGGTATAGATTGGAAGTTTCCGTAGGCACCCCTTTGATAATGCCATAAGAAGAAACCGCTTCCTTTTCCACTTCCTGACATCCCAGAATGGTGGATCCCGTTTCATTGTACATATCGATGAGCTGCTTCAGTGCCGGACGCTTCGGATTGTACACAATATCGTCTCCCAGAATGACACCGAATGGCTCATCATCCATAAAGGTCTTAGCGCAGAGAATAGCATCTCCCAGTCCGTTCATATGCTTCTGGCGGACGTAGTGAACCGTAATGGAGGAAATGCGTTCAATTTCCTTAAGCAATTCCATCTTGCCATGTTCATACAGATGTCGTTCCAGTTCCGGAGATGAATCGAAGTGATCTTCAATAGCCCGCTTGGCATGACCAGAAATAATCAGAATCTCATTGATTCCACTTTCCAGGATTTCTTCCACAATATACTGAATCGTGGGCTTGTCCACAATGGGCAGCATTTCTTTAGGCATAGCCTTAGTCGCCGGGAGAAACCGGGTTCCGAACCCTGCCGCCGGGATAACCGCTTTTCTTATCTTCTTCATAACCTGCTCCTTATGTCTCTTATTTTTATAATATTTTATCTTCCTTATGTTAACCACCCCATGGAAAAAAGTAAAGTGCAGCTGCCACATCAACGGGCAGCCGCACTTTATAGTTTATCCAATCAGAATGCCGGATCTTCTTTGATCTTTCTCTTTCTGTCCATGGTCATGGCATTCTCTGCGTTGATAGCATAGGCCGGGGACGAGAAATCATAGGCTTCGTGATAGAGCGAAGTCCGGGCCTGGAACAGGCCAGACAGAGTATCAAATATCAGGTCATTGGTAAATGGTGTATGTTCGTGTACCTTGAGCTGTTTCATCAGTTCCGGATATTTTGCCTGGTATGACGGGGACAGATACACGAAAAACGGAATATGGACCATATCGAAATAGAATGGTGACGTGCCATGGAAATGCTTCATATTTTCCCCGTGATCAGAGAAATAAACCATAGCCTGCAGATTCATATTATCCCGGGCATAATTGAAAATGTTCTGCATAATCCAGTCATCATAAGCAATGGTCATATCATAATCATGGTCCGGGTTATTCGGAGAAATACCAAACTGATTCCACCGGGATACTGGAACACGGGTCTTATAGGTATAATGGCTGCCGGTAATATTGATGAACACCACCCGTTTCTTTGCCGGCGGTAATTCTTTCAGCACATTCAGAGCATATTCATCCGGATTCTGTTCCCAGTAGGTATGGTCACAGCGTTCCGCAATCATGGTCACCCCTGCACTGGACAGGGAACTGCGGTTTTTGAAGGAAATCCAGTCGGTAGCAAATCCTGCCTTACGAAGGGCATCCACCAGGCTCACTACATGACGCAAGTCATTATCCCCATACTGGTTGGCGCTGGTCAATGCATAGCTAAGGGACATAAGCGTATTCGGGAAATTGGAATACGCCTTATATCCCAGGGCGAAATCCGGAGTCTTCGCCATAGCCGAAAGCCAGGGCGTATTATTTTCCCGGTAGTCCGGAGTAAATGCCTTCATATGATCCCGGTTCGCACTTTCCCCGATAATGACGATGTACGTGCCATCCGGCGCATTCTGCCCTTCCTCGAGAACCATGGTCCCTACATTTCTATTAATGTTATTATTCATCTGGGAAAGTACCTGGAAATCACTTCCCTTGCTTTCTACGGCACGATAAATATTAACCGGGAATACATGGGTAAACATGCGGTAAAATCCGCCGATAAACAGAATGGTAACAAACACCAGTCCGATTTTTCCCTTTCCAGTATGACTCTTTACCGGGTTCTCACAGGAAGCAGCGGCCCGGAGCAGAGAGAATGAACCTTTCATGGAAAGAACCAGAAGCAATACAATCAGCACCAGGGAACCAACAGCCATAGCCGGCGAAGCCACGGTAGTGAAAAAGGATTTCACTTCATCACTGTGCGTAGCCATAATAGCCATCATGGCAAACATGTCCATTTCGCCGCCCATGACCACATAGTATCCCACATAGACAAATGGCATCACCAGAAGGAACAGAGCCAGCAGGCCCTGCAGAATCCCCCAGGGAATCCTGACCTTTGGACACCGGCGGCTCCACACCCCCAGCACATAAGGCAGCGAAAAAATCAGCGCTGCATACATGTAATAATCCCCTAAATGCTTCTTTTCCGGAAGGTCAGCAAATCCATAGCCCCAGGTAAAGACAGCTGCCCACAGCAGAGGCAGCACCACAGCCCAGGGAAGGAGCTTCTTCAGATATGAATCCGTAAACACGGAATTCATTCCCAGGGACACGATCCACACCACCACCACGGACGTAAGAAGCCGTGGATTCATATAACTGGCCAGCGTCGGATAGTCTCCTCCCAGTTTTAAGATGCCCGCTGCCACCACTACAAACAGAAGGGCAGTAAGCAACGACCGTTTTATACTTTGTTTCATTCTTTTTCCTCTTGCAAACAAACAACCGGAAACCGGTTTCATAACACATTAAGAACACTCCTATAGTAGCAGAAAATGCATTTTCAGGCTAACTTTTCTCCTGCTTTTTTATTTGGCGAACTACTGGTTATCGTCTATACTTAGAAGAAGATTTTCAAGGAGGATTTTATGAGTTTCTGGTACAAAGAACGACAGAAAATGGCCCTCTGGTGGAATGGGATTTCCCGGCAGGAAATCCACAGCTACATATACACCGCCGTGCTTTTTCTGTTTCTCACCTTTTTATATTTTCTGAGTATCCATATTTCCGGCCTGTTTACCTGGTATCGATTCCAGCGCAGCATGGTGGAATGTTTTATCATGCTGTTCCTCACTCAGCTCATGACAGGAAAAAATATGCTGCATCCCTTCTGGCGCATCGGCTATATCCCGTTTGCCCTGTGGATTACCATTTTCCCGTACTGTCTCATTCACGCCCCCAACGGTTCCCTCCACTTTGACTTCAACCATCTCACGCCGTACTTCCTCACCGCTTTCGGTGTACTCCTGTTCCTCTTTTTCATGATGAACATCATCTCCCGGGCCGTCCTGGGAAAGAAAATGATGGCCGCCATCGTGCTGGCCACAGTAGGATACTTTTCCTTCAGCCCGTTCATCTATCTGCTCCACTACCAGCTCACAGGTCTGGTACTTTCCCCCAGAGAACTATTCTTCGCAAGCCACATGCCCTGGGACTGGATCACCCAAATCATCTATCCAAGAATTGGACCAACCGGCCTTTTAGCCACAGTACTGGGAATGCTGATTTATCTCACGCTGTACTGCCGGTGGATATGGCAAAGTGCTTATCACCTGAACCCATGCTGGAAAGACCAGCATGGCACGCAGATTTCCATCCTCTACCGCCTCCTCCAGCTCCTCGTATTCGCCGGCTGCCTCTGGCTCCTCATCCGCTGGAGCAGTGAATGCTTCCCTATGAAGGAATTCAACAGCATTGATGCTTATGAGCAGTACCTGGATGCGATTACACGTTCCAATCTGTAAACAGATTCTCTAAAATCGTCATTCATCACTCTATGAACCATCCGACACTGGCCCCTGACTGCTGAAAACCTTGCCGAATCGCCAGACCGTATCAGTAAATCGTTGATTATATTACAGAAGCAGTAAAAGCGACTATGAAAAATGAGAAATCATGTTTCATAGTCGCTTTTAAATACCCGTATTCAGGATCAGTCTTTTTGCATCTTTCGATTCATCTGTTGTGTTTTATTGTTCTTATGGCGGGCGTAAATCCGGCAGAGCCATAACTGATTGTGCAAAATAGCCCAACCGAGTAATTTATCCCGTATGCGCCCGGAAATTGAATAACGTTTTAAATCTCTAAGTGCCTTTATGATATTCTTCCTGTCTTCCTCTGTCAGATCATGAATTACTGTATCCATAGCATAGGCCTTTATGTATCCGGACATAGCCCTTGCCGCACAGGGTTCCACATTTTCAGGATACGCCGTTTCAGAACATTTCATTCGATAATACCAAAGGAAAGCATTCCCAAGATATTGCTTTCCGTTAACAGTATGGCGGATTGAAAACGGGCTATCCACAAGATGATAATAAAGAATGTCCGGAAGAACCCGGAACCCCCTGGCTTTATCAAAAATCCGAATGGTCATATACCCATCCTCTCCCGACCTTGCCAATTCTGAAGGGACTGTTTCCCCTTCCCAGTAGGCACGGCGTGTCCCATACGTCCAGATGGTGGACAGATTCGCATTCAGAGCCTGCTGTTTCCAGTATGCAGCATCCGAAATATTCTTCCGGATTCGGTTATCTGCCCTGCCTCCGTTCTCCCAAAAATACTGTGTTCCATAAACGACAACATCAGCACCACTTTCCAGCAGAGGTAATGTCTTTGCCAGCAGATGTTTATCTGCATAATCATCTGCATCTACCCAGAAAACATATTCGCCTCGCGCTGCTCTGATCCCATTCTCACGAGTCCGGGTTATTCCCTGATTGGCCTGATGAATCACCCGGACATATGCATACCGGCTGGCATATGCATCCAGAATCGCCGCACTTCCATCCTTTGAACCATCATTAATAAGAATCACTTCATACGGTTCATCCGTTGTCTGATTTACCGCACTGTCTATAGCACGACGAATTGTATTCTGCGCATTATACACCGGAATGATAATTGAAGCCTTTATTAGCATATATCCCCCACAATTACTGTGAACTCAATACATTTGGCAAGTTAAAAAAGCTGATCATACTCTTGTTCTGATTTTACTTTTTTCAGCTGATGATGCGGTCTCTTATCCATCTGCCTATCCCACCATACCCATGCCTTATCTAGCATTATCTGACCCCGGTGTCGTAATCGGTAGCTCGGGCCTGTCGGTACAAAGACCGCTTCACTCCACAGGTTCGGATCATCTTCCGCCTCTACACGAACCACCAGTTTTCTGTCCAGCTGACGGATCTGTGCGTTCACCGATTCCAGCGTGGTCCTCTGGCCATTAACCTTCCACCGCACAGGTCCCTGTATCCCATAAGTATACGCAGAGATTTCTGTCTTTTCTCCCGGATAAACTGCCCAATCATACGCAAAATGTCCATTCGCACAAATCTGCAACACCGATACAGGCAGATTAACGTTATCAAGGATTTCCCACTCAGAAATACCCGCCTGATTTCCCTGGGATTCAAGAATCTCAAATTGCACCCAGGTAACGCCCTTCTGCACAGGAACGACAATCCGGGTTTCCTTCCCCTGCTTCCTAAAAGGTCCCACGAGACCGGAAAATCCGGTGCTGAATGTCAGTTTTCCTTTTAATATACGGCTTTCTCCATCAATATTCCCGTAAAAGACCACTGCCTGGATGGTCTGCGGTGTATTAAAGTCACACCTGCACCATTTTTCCTTGTCCTCTGGCTCAGGCACCCAGAGATAATTTTCCATCACTGGCTTCTTGTCGGTAATATGTTCCGTATTCATCATCATGAAATCATGAAGATAATCCCCATTACCGGAGGAAACGGAAACTTTCCCTTCATATATCCGGTTTTCGGTCCGTCTGAGCCAGAAGACCTGATCACCGTTGATAAGGCGGACAGCCCGGGTGGATGCCTTCTGTGACATATGGCAGGACAGTGCCTTATAGATAACATTGTCCTTCATCCATGGCCGGCAGGCCTCGTCTACAGGAAACCGTATCCGATTCCCCCATTCATACACCGGATTGTCAGTTTCATAAGCCTTATCCCAGAGCTGATCTGTATTAATCACTGAGGACAGTAAATGTGGCCCATAAAAATCTTTTCTTCCTTCAAATCCGGTAGAATAGCAAAATCCCATAAGCACCACCGGTCGGTACTCATGACAGGTATGCAAAATAGACTTCATAGCATGCAGGAATCCCAGATAGCATAACCGATGGTCCGGATGAGAGTCAAAATCTGTGGCCATAATCATGGCTGGTTTATCCCGCAGAATGACATCCTTTATATCCTGAACCAGTCCATCCCATGTATAGGCCTGGTGCTTTCCCCGATACTGCATGGCAAAATCCGCATGGGTTTCCAGCCCATAGGTCTCTGATTGTCCGTCACGCCCGATAAGCGGACACTTACGACCATTTACAAAGACATTGCGTTCCCCATGCACACCGCCATCCGGATATCCGAGGAATACAATGTCCCTTTCCGGTACACCAAGTACCGCCAGTGCCTGTATAGCCTCTTTCAGGCGAATAAACCCAGGGTACTTCCAGTCACCATTGGTAGTAAACACACAGATAACGCGGATACCCAGCTTTCTGGCATGATAAATCACCGTACCGGCCAGGTTAATTTCGTCATCTTCATGAGGAATAATAACCATCAACGTGCGGGACGATTTATCCAGTCCTTCAAAAAAAGAGAAAACTCCATTATTTTTTGCCTGCGATGACATCCTGCAACAAGGCCTCCCATTCATTCCAAATCTTCTCAGGCGCATACCATTTCATGCTCTCTGCTGCCTGCAGCCCCATAATCTTTCGTTTTGATGCATCCTTCATCAGTGACCGCAGGACAGCGGCCAGAGAATCCACATTTCCATTCTCTGCCAGCCGCCCGGTGACTCCGTCCTGAATCAGATCTTCCACACCGGTACACCCTTTGAACCCTACGGCAGGAACCCCGGCAGCCATGGCTTCCGTAAGCCCAAGCCCCCAGCCTTCTGCCCGGCTCGGCAGACAGAAGACGTCACTGCGGGCATATACATCTTCCACTCGAGTTGTCTGCCCCTTAATAAATATTCTATTTGACAGGGAATGCTTATCCACCCATGACTGTATACTGCGCCCATAGCTTCCAGAATACCCCCAAAGCTCTACATTCCAATCGGGAAAATCCGATGCCAGGCTGGCAAAGGCCTTACAAAGAAGGTGCTGTTGCTTATTCCTTGTCAGACTCCCCACACAGGAAATCAGATGCTTTTCTTTCTCTTCTCCCGGATGCGCCTTCTTTATCGGTGGATAAACCGGATTTCCGATAACTTTCACGAAAAGATTCGGAAAGACCTCCTGCGATATTTTCAGCCCTGACGGGAGAAGAATCTGAAGAGCCCTGCATTTCCCAATCGCCTCTTTCTCCACCTTCGACATGCGTGGAAAAAGATATCGGGGATGAGAATGCATCATCTGTATCACTGGTACCATACAATGCGCATCCTCTATCACATATTTAGTAGATGGGATCGAACAGGAAAGAACCACATCGGCCGGATGCTCTGCAAGATACTTCTGAATCTGCAGCCCATACTGACGCCCCTTGAACCGCGCGTTCAGTTCCTGTCCCCCGGATTTTGAAAACACCCGGACAACTTCCCGTAAGACACGAAGTCTTACGGGAAGTTTTTCAGAAATAATTTTCTTTCCATCCTGAAAGAGGATGTTATGCTGAATCACCCGGCTATCCAGAGGAAAATAGGGATTGCCTTCACAGTAATCCCTGTACAGTATAGTCACTTCATGCCCCCGACGAATCATTTCGTTGGAAAACTGGCAAACCACTTTCTCCACTCCCCCAGGATTTCCCACATAATGAGTTCCAAAATGGGCAATAATTATATGCATGGTTCCTTCCTTTCAGAAATCCTTATAAGCAAGGATTACTCCGCTTTTACTTCTTTTAAACTTCAATTCTCAATTGATCAAATATTACTATAGTTATTTGTTATTTTCCTGATTTCTCTCAAGTTTTTTTATCTCATGATTGGCATACCATCTGCAGGAATCATATATTGCCAGTAATATTCTCATTTGTCTCTCAACACTATTTCTTCTTTAATCGCATATAACCCAAAGGGATAAAACTGCCCATTAATGCAAAATACATCCTTGCGGGAATTTTATTTATTATCGTGGTATCCACAAACCCCTGCAGGAAAAATGATAGGAAAATCATATAAACCGCCAGTGCGAAGCCTGGATCTTTTTTCATTTTCACGAGTTGTGTCAAAGTGACAGCCGACATAATAACAAAAAATCCATATCCGGCAAAACCAACTATACCGCTCGTTGATAAGAAGAACAATAGCATATTATGTGGCATGGAATGGCCTTTTTCATGGATATCTGCAGGTCTGTATTGTCCATAGTATTCCTCGCCCCAATGACCCGCACCGACACCCAGGAGCTTACGATCTTCCCACATGGCTATGCTGGCCTGAATCATCTGTACTCTTTCTCCCCCAGCCCGTGTGATAGATTCCCCTTTTTCAGCCAATTCTATAACATCAACATTCCTCTCCTGTCCCATATGATGAAGGACCAATCCGCCACCAACAAGAAGGACTATGATTAACCCCCAGACATATCCATTAAACTTAACAACTTTGTATTTTTTTAAACTTATGTATGTCCATAACATCCCCAGAATAACAGCTCCTACCAGTGCAAGTACGGCTCCTCTGGAACCAGTAAGATAAAGACACACCAACTGCATAATTATTGTTAATAATGATAAAACTTTATATGCATGCTGTTTTATTTTCATTACATAATAGCCCAATATTGGCAGAGCAAGATTAATCATCGTACCAAAATGGTTTGGATGAGCATAAGAACTTTTTATTCTTACCCCTGGATTTATATGCCACTGGTATAAACCGATACAACAGGCAATCATTGCTCCAACCAGGATTCCCCAGTGAAATCCTTTTTCCGCGTCATATTTGCTCAAAATCCACCAGCTTGTGAAAAAAGGGATACAAAGCTCAGCATAGTCAAGTGATTTCACCCAATCTAATCGATTGCCATGTAATACGGCAGTAAGTATAAAAAGCAGATAAAATCCCAGAATTCCTGCTATCATCAGGCAGAATGGCCTGCTTCGTTTTGGGAAAAAAGAGCATTTCTTTCTTAAAGAATATATACCGTCCACAATAAGGAACAAAGCAAAGGCAATCAGCGCATAACTAAAATACGATGCTTTAAAGCACCATGAAAGTATCACAAGAATTAAAAAAATAGATATATTCGCAATTTGATCAATCCGTATATTACGCATCACTTTTTATATCTTTTCCCTTTCTCAAATCAAAATGGTTGCAGCCCTTGTTTTCCCATTATTTCTTCAATGCCGGATCTTCCATCACCTTATGCTTGCCATGGACGGTCAGTGCCTTATCTGCTGGCAGGGAATATTTATCATCGGTTATATCATACTGTGCCTGCTGATAATTATTTCCGGCAAGTAGAATTCCGCTCAGGGAATCAAACATCAGGTCGTTGGTGAAGAAATCATCCTTATGTTTTTCTACGTTGCTTACGAGCTGTGGATAATCCTTCCGGTATTCCGGAGAAAACCAGAAGAATACCGGAGTATGTACCATGGCAAAGGTAAATCCTCCTTCTCCATGTCCATTAGCCATATCTTCTCCATGGTCGGAGGTATAAATCAGAGCTTTCAGGTTCAGGTTCTTTTCTGCATAGTCAAAAATCCTGCCCATAATTTCGTCCGTATACTTAACCGATGTATCATACTGCACCACATTGGCTTTCGTGCTATTGTGTACTTCCGGATAGCCGGCCGGATACCTGTCCATGTATCGAGTGTGGGATCCATACATATGGATAATCACAAAATTATTTCCGTCTTTCGGCACTTTCTTCAGCAGAGTCAGAAGGGCTTTGTCATCTTGCGGTGCCGGATTGGTCCATAGTTTATGCTTTGCCGCTTCTGCTACCAGTCCATAAGCCGCCGTGCCATTTGCCATGCGGTTATGGTTGCCCAGCCACCAGGTTTCATATCCCGCCTTATTGGCTACATCCAGAATGGAGACCGCATCAGAGAATTGCTGATTTCCGTACTGATTTTCACTGGTCAGAACCTGTTCCAGGGCCAGGGCGGTTGCCGGGAAATTGGAATAAGCCTTCTTATACAGAATAGCCTGATTATCCTTAGCCATTCCAGAAAGCCACGGGGTGCTGTCTTCCTTCAGTTCCGGATTGAACGCAGTCATGCGGTCCCTGCTTTCACTTTCCCCGATAATCAGGATAACCGTGCCCTGAAGCGGTTTTACCTGCTTATCTGTAATCTGCAGTTTCTTATAATTGTCCGCATGGAACTTTTCTGCCTGGACAATGCTGGCCTGATACCGTCTGGCCAGCTTCAGTTCATACAGAGGATAGCACCTGGGGACCCAGCGGCGGATAGTAAGTCCTGCCAGAATAATGAGAAGGATAATGATGACCTTCCTTACCTTTCCATTCCATACAGGGTTCAATGCCACCTGCTGATTCTCCTTATCCTTACCGGTGGAAATCCAGCCAAGGAAAAGACTGTACGCTATAATCAGAATCGCCATCAGCCCCAGCCCGGCCAATCTGGCTGTATCAAAATGGGTCATCATAAATCCCACGGTTTCCTGCCAGCTGGTCATAATGACAGGAATCATATCTTCCGCCGGGAACATGTTATTGTAAATAAAGAAATATACCATATAGGATATGGCGGAGACACTGAAAAACATGACGGATAAGGCTATAATGCCTGTTACCACCGGGCGGATTTTACGATTCTTTTTTCCTGCCTCCGCCAGAAGTGTCAGCACAATACCCACAGAAAGAACGCTGAGATAATAGGGATTCACCAGATCAAAATCCGCATGCCATCCATGCAGGGAAGTTCCTATGACATAGGGATAGACCCCCGTCATGAGCAGGTATATACATCCTGCAGGACCCCATACTTTTGACAGAAGATGCTTTTTTACCACCACCTGCCCAAAGAAGAGAACAGCAAATCCTATGGCAAAATCCCGCATACTGTTATGCCATGACAGAATGCGCCCTATGCCGCAGAGATAAAACCATCCGAAGGTAGTCACCTGAAGAAGCAAGGTCTCTGCAGCCGCTTGAATTTCAAAATCCCATTTCTTTACCATCTTACAAAAATTCCTTTAATTCTTTACTATTGGCAATCCGTGTCTTATTGCATATCCTCTGCAATATGCATCTTTCCATGCATGGTGAGCGCCTCTTTCTCTGTCAGAGCATACGAAGGGCTGGACAGATCATAGGCTTCTGTCCGGCCATAGTTATCTGCGCCTATAAGTCCGCACAGGGTATCAAACACCAAATCGTTAGTAAAGACACAGCTTTCATGACGTTGGAGAGATTCTGCCTTTTCCTTATGCTTCTGCTGATACGATGGAGAAAGGTAAATCCACAGGGGTATCCGGGTCATATCAAAGGTAAAATGTCCGGTCCCGTGCGTATACTTCATATCTTCGCTGTGATCCGATACATACATAATCACCGATGCGTGAAGTGTTTCCCTCGCTTTTTCTGTCATTTTCTGCAAGATGTGGTCCGTATAAGCGATGGAGGTGTCATACTCGGAAATCTTTTTATTATTTCCTGGAATCACCGGGAATCCCGTTGGATATCTATCTCCGTACCGGAGATGGCTTCCCATTATATGCAGTACTACAAAATGATGCCCTTCCTGGGGAATGGTATCCATTACATCCAGAAGCTGGGCATCGTCACCGGTTGGCGCCAGGACTTCCACTACATGGTCGGCTGTCTGCATAATATATCCGGTCTGATAATCATTAGCCTTATGGTTCGTACACCACCAAGTGGTATATCCAGCGGCCTTCGCTGCATCTATCAGGGTGACCAGATAGTCTGGTGATTGGTGATTATACTGGTTCATCCCGGTAATCATACGGCTTATGGTCTGTGCTGTCTGGGTAAAGCAGGCATAGGTTTTCGGGAAAAAGAAGAACTCCGGCTTATTCCTCATAACAGACTGCCATGGCGTAGTTTCTTCAGCATACGCCGGATTAAAGGCTTTCATATGGTCTCGATTGGCACTTTCCCCGATAATCAGAAACACATTTCCCTCCGGATGTCCAGCCAGATTGACCTTGAACCGTCGAGCCAGATTGTCCGCATGAATATCTCCTGCTCTTTTCATTTCCCGTATACTCTTCCGGGCCAGACGGATTTCGCGTAGGGGGAAACAATTCATGGCGTATTTTACCATGATGGCAACAGAAATAAGCGTTACAATCAGGCCTGGGGCCGTCCACTTGCCGCCTGCCTCACCCATGCCTGCCCACACCAGGGCTATACTTGCCAGTACCAGCACCAGGAATCCGGCAACCGCTGAAAACAGTAAGCTCTTCTTTATCTGTCCATCCAGAAATGCTTTTATTTCCTTCCGGTTCGTAAGCAACACAGGCAGCATATCTTCTGCCTGAAACAGATTTCTACAGGTGAGAAAATAGATGCCATACACAAAAGCTGCTCCCAGGGACCATACCAGCAGAATGGCTTCCAGGCCGGCTACAAGTCCGGTCCCTCCCCACGGCGAATGTGCCAGCAGCAGGAAAAAAGCGGCTCCTGCACTTCCGGTAAGGAACTCCCCTTTGATGCGGGATAATTCCCTGTCCTCCCGGGACTGTGCCTGTCCACGGCACCCCATATAGGGAAGTGTCCATAGCAGCAGAATACACAGAGACGGCAGCGACGCTGCCGACGCCAGCTGCAAAGAACCGGCCCATGCCGCTGCCAGAAGAAGCAATCCCCCCAGAAGTCCCATGCGGAGACCTCGCCACTTAAGTATATGCAGACAGCCAAAAAGAGCCGCTGCACTGTAAATACCTGTCATCGTAATCAGGATAAATAAACTGTTTTCCAACATAGGGCTGCGACCTCTTCTTTTCAGACCTCAGACTTTAAATTTTTGATTTTATATACTGAACATACCACTTCACCATTTCGCCATAGTGATGCTGCATTCTGGCTGTTCTGGCGGCCTGGTGGAGATTCTTTCTTCCCTTTGGCGGAACCAGAGGATAATCTTTCCATGGGGATTCATTCTGCAGGGCAGCATATTCCTGGACAGCCGGCCAGTTCTGTACCCAGCTGTGCCATGGTTTTGCATGACCGGCAAAATGTATGATGACCTGTTTCTCATAGGGTTCATTTTCCGGCTGTTTTGCAAACAGAGACTGACGATCGAGATTATACAGATAGTTGTATTTCTTTGGCAGGTACTTTACCCGGCCATCCAGCATCTGGTTGTGAATGTCCTGATCGTGGTGAGACAGGCGATTTCCCACTTTAGCTACATTTTCCTGTGCCCGTTTTACGATATCATCAAACAGGCCATCGTTCATCCACTGGTCGATGTTGATAAGCATCATTCCCGCATTGAAGTATTTGGATGTTCCCACCCGTTTCGCATTACTTTCTTCCCGGCGGTCTGTCACTACAGCGGCATCGAATCCGGAAAGGTCCATCTTCCAGAGAGGGGTCACATCCCCATGGCACATCATATCTCCATCCAGATATAATACCCGGTCGGTGAGGCTGGCCAGGGTAGGCGCCACGAGGAAGCGATAGAAAAAGGCAGCCACTCCGTCTGACAGAAGCAACGTGGTAAAGCAACTGTCATCAATAAGATGCACGTACACAGAGGCCCCGGTCATCTGGGAAAGAGAAATAAGATGTCCCCGTTCTCTGTCACTCAGATCATTGACGAAAAAATGAAAACTCAGTGGCATGTCCGGGTTCCACTTTCGTACGGACAGCGCTACCACGCCCATATGAGAAATATAATCCGCCGTGCCGGTAAAGGCGATATGGAAAGATTTTTCTTCCCCGCCTCTGCCCAGGCGAATAGTCTTTATGATTGCATTACTTAATACGTTTGCCATAATCTCCTCTTAATCTGCCAGATACCTGTATAATCTGGAAAAAGCTTCCACATCCTTCATGTGAAAGACATCCAGCGCTTTGGCCAGATGGCCGATAAGCGCATGCTTTTTCAGAAAGGCACGAGCCCATTTTCTGGTTTCTCCGCCGTTAGCGCCAGTATATCCCTTTTCCAGTGCCTTAATATAATCTATTTCCGAGTAGGGTTCACGGAACAGCGATAATAGAAGCAACAGATAATCCATCGTCATGCGCTTCTTCTTATTGTCCCACCGGGGCATATTTTCCCAGTCCAGAAGTGTTACCCGGCCATCCTCATACAGAAAATCCCGAAGTGCCGGGCGCCCATGGGTCATTCCCGCCTGATGGAGTTCTCCCAGCGCCTGACCTGTGCGGATTAAAATCTCCAGCTTTTCTTCCTCACTGACATCCCTGCGCCGCATCCAGTGGTTAATATTTTCACCCGCCGCCCGGGTGACCATGCAGTCTGCATCGAGATACACAATCTCCGGAGAAAGTCCGGTCAGCGTATGGGCAATAGACGAGCGCGCTATTTCTGTATAAAACTGTACATTCACTGACGATTTGGCAAACTGATTTCTTCCATTGGAAAGCCGGCGCTTGATCCAGTATGTCTGCCCTTCCCAGGTAAATGCAATATTTCTGTCTTTCTTATGCTCCGCAATGGCGGCCTTCACCGCCTGGCGGAACGCTTCATCTGTAATCATATTTTTACTCCCGATTCGATAGATAAGCGTATGTACACGCTTCTGCTCATGCTATTATAGCAAGGATTCACCATGCTTGTAAAAAACGACAGATTCAGTGTTTCTCCCTGTTTTTCCAATTTCCTGTGCTTTATCATTTTTCTTATCCCGTTGTATAATATGGGGGATAACTCATATTTTTCTTTATTTATGCATTTCCATCAGGGAGGATGTACCTTATGAAAACCGCAGGATGGGCTGATAATGCGATGATGAAACGGTGCGTTGTCGTCTTCGTGGTCACTGTGATTGGCACCCTGTTATATGCCATAGGGATGAATGCTTTCTTTGTACCTCATCATTTCCTGGCCGGAGGGCTGGCCGGTATCGCCATGATTATCTATTACCTTACCGGTTTCCCCATCGGTACTATGAACCTTCTCTTAAATATTCCGCTGCTGATTCTTTCCCTCCGATATATGGGAAAGTTTTACACGGCTGTTTCCATCCTGGGAACGGTAACGCTGTCATTTTTTATTGATGCTACCGCCTTTCTCAGCCATTCCATCATTATTCAAAGCCCACTGGTCTCTGCCATTACCGGTGGTTTCATCATCGGTATCGGCACCGGCCTTCTGTACCGCTATAACACCAACAGCGGCGGACTGGACATCGTAGGCGCCATTTTAAAGAAATACTACAATCTGGAAATCGGCAATGTGGTCTTTGGCCTGAACGTGATTATTGTAGGCGCCAGTGCCGCCATATTCTCCCTGGAACGTGCCGTATGTACCTTAATCGGCATGTACCTTACCGCCAATGTGGCTAACCGGGTCGTTATCGGTACCGCGCAGAGAAAAGCGGCGTTCATCGTATCCAGAAAGCCTCTGGAAATCACCGATGGCATTCTTCGGGAAATCGGTCATGGTGCTACACTCCTGGACGGCCAGGGCGGATTCAGCGGCGCAAGAAAACAAATCATTTTTGCCATCATTGATCTGACGCAGATTGCCAAACTCCGCCAGCTGATCCATGTCATAGACCCACATGCGTTTCTGTTCATTATGAACACCACTGACGTTATCGGTCAGGGATTTACCACACCGGTGGCCACACCCGTCGAAAAAAATCTGCAGCATTCTGCCCGCTATGTAGTAAATGAAGACGGGGAACTGGTTCCTACCAAATTCTGGCAATATGAAATGGACCAGGAAGCTAATCCCACCCCGGACAAGGAATCCTATCCCGACGTCCGGGCAGATGATAAGTAAGGAGGTTCTTTTCACCATGAAAAAATACTTAGCATTACCTCTGGCATTATGTTTTTTCCTGCCCCTATCCGCCAGCGCCTATACGCCGGCCGGCACTGCGCAGATTATTCACTCCTCTACAGAAACAGGACAGCTGTATTTTTCTACCGCCAGCGAAGGAGACATGAATTTTTCCTCTGCCTCCACCATGTATTTCAACGATGAAACCGGAGCCCTGCTGGCCTTCACCGTCAACGCCGACGGCCACACTATTCACGCCGCCATCCGCAAGAACGGAATGCTCATCTGGAAAGAATCCTTCCCGGATACTACACAGAAATACTCTATCACCAGAAAAACAGACAACATATCCCCCTATTTCCTTATGAACCTGGGAAACCGGACGTATATAGCAAGATATGATAAAGATGGGAAGCTGGAGGTTCAGGAGAGTCGAACAAACATCAGACTGGAAGCCTGAGCGGCTTCCTTTCAGACTTAAAAGATAGATATGAGATATGAGGTTTGAGAGAGAATAAGGAAAATCCTTTAATGAGAACATTCCACTTCACCTCTGCAATCCTCAACAACAAAAAGCGACAGGAAAATTTCCTGCCGCTTTTTTGTCTGATGTCTGAAGAAAATTTTTCGAGTTTTGTGTCTGATGGCCTGCATTCTGCAGGCGGTCTGCCTTTACACAAAGACTCATCTCTAATACCACTCGGCAATCCAGTTATCTTTTTCCGGAAGTATGCCCATCATGAAACGGGATATCTTTTCTTTTACGGCTTCGTCTTTTGTAAGCCAGGTAATCTGGTTTCTCTTAAGAAGTTCATTGAAGTCGGAGGTCCCGAAGACAAGTTCTGCCAGGGTATTCACATTCATGCAGAACGAGGGTTCCGGAATGTGGTTTCCCAGATCGATGCCGGAGGTATCCTCAATGTGAAGGCGAAGTTTGTAGAAAATATCGTCCTGCAGGGCGTGAATCGCCCCGTCCTCGGCTCGTATCATATATATTCCATTATTTTCACTCAGTACCGGATCCACCAGCTGGAAGGAATATTCTCCATGTATCTGTTTCTCACAAGGCAGACCATCAATGACCCCTACCGGATCGGTGATGCGTGCCATCATGAACGGGAAGGTGCGGTTTTCAATATATATATGTTCCGCCCCATTGGGCCAGTAGTAGAAGGAACAGTCGTCCAGCGGTTCATACCATATGCACCGATCAATAGAACCGCGGTGCCCGGCCATGAAAGCATAAAGTCCCCTGCGACCGCGATCCGATGAATACGCCATTTCATTGGCTATAAGACGCCTTCCGTCCATACCATAGCATAAATACCCTATCGGACCCGTTTCATCGCCTGTAACGGCGATATAGCCCTCATTCAGCTGGCCTTCGATAAAGGTCCGCCATGTCTTTTCGTCGCGCTGGGTAAATCCGTTCCTTCTTTCTGTGAATTTCTCATATACGGAAGCCAGAATATGCCATTCATCGGGAGAAGAAACAGTCATGGCCTTTTCCGGTTTTTCCCCGATCCGTGCCAGCCATTCCGGAGCAGCACTGCGTTCCCACTGCTGTACATAGAAGGAACAGCCCAGAGGCATATAAAAAGAGGCCTCCGATGGCATAAGGATGACTGCAGATTTTCCACGGGACCTGGATATGCGGAAAGCATTCTTCAGCAGCTTACTGGCAATTCCCCTGCCTCTGGCAGCTGGGTGCGTTGCCACACCTACCATATAATCCACAGGCATACTATTCCCCCGAAGGTACAATGTATACGGCCTCAGATGCAGATCCGCCGCAATGTGCTGGTTTTCTTCCGCCACCACTACATCATCCATATGACACGCCCGGGAAAAATACCACTGAAAAAATGGCTCATCCGGCTTTTCAAAACAATAGGCCCACAGCGCTTCAATCGACTTACGGTCTGCTTCCGTCGCTCTTCGAAACTGCATCTTGCTTCACCTCTCCTGACTTTTCCCTACTTGCCCAGGGTACCTGCCAATACGACATTATACTTTTCTGCAAAGTGATCCGGGTTATATTCCATCTTCGCCTGGCGAAGTCCGGGAACTCCCAGATCTTCTTCCCGGTTCACAAATTCTGTATCTGCAAATTCATGGAGAATGAAATCCCGGTTAATGGCCTGATAAAGTCCGCGGATCTCCGGATTAGCCTTTTCAAAATGAACATGGGCCACTTGGTCATTCATCTTATCCCCAATGGTAAAAGCTTCAATCTTTCCGTAAATACGGATGATGGCTCCTTTTACGCCCAGGGCATCCCAGTTATCAAAACAGAGTCTGATGGAATATTCTTCATCTTCAATATCCCCATGACGTTTGAACCATTCGGAAGAAGCCTGTTTTACTTCTTCCATATTTTCGTGGGTAATCGGTTCATATACATAGTCCGGATAGGTTCTGAGGAATCCATTGAGATGATTCTTCTTCATACGAAACTTTTTCCCTGGAAGACGGATAAGGTCACTGGTCTTATAAATGTATTCAAAGTCATCCCGATCTTCCTCAAATTCATATTTACCCGGGCAGAGCTGCTTAATCTGTTCCACTACCCAGGGAGAGGCCCCCATGAGGCGGAATGGCTTGCCCAGTTCGTCCAGATGCTTCTTAATAATTTCAAGTCCGTGTACAAAAGGGGCACCCTTGCCTTCAAACGGGGGCATAAAATAAGCCATGTCTCCACGGCCGGCCCTGACAAACAAAATATTATCTTCTACTGCCCACATGGTGCTGTATGCATGCTGCCAGAGGAACAGGGTATTGAATGAACAGTCACACTGCTGATAATGATGTTCTCCGAAAAATGAATTGATATATTCCTTATCTTTCATCTCAAAATGATGAAATTCCATAATAACTCCTCACTGTGATTTTCCACGTCATATCTACTCTATATTTAATATCCTGAATCTATAAGTATTGTAGCATACACAGCAAATGGCAGGTCTCCTTTTTTTGCCTGTCCTCTCCATGTGGACATTTCTCATTGTTTTACATCAACTTTACCGATATTTACTGATTTTTAACCTTAAAAAATCAAAAATATGTCCTCTCCAGACAGAAATTCACAGGGTTATTCCACTTATTCACCTATTCACTTTTCACTATTCACATTCTTCACATACTGACTAATTCCAGACTTTATCGTATTCTGTATGCCTTTTTTCTGTTTCATCTGACAGATATTCAACACATTATTCACATATATTCACATTTTTATGTGTACATCTAGAGTGTACACTTTTGATGGATACCCCATATTTTCTGATTTTTAGAAAATTTTCACTATAAAAAATTCACTTTTTTCACTTGTTTTGTGGATAAACCTGTGAATAAGTTGAATAACCTGGCTTTTCGTGGGAAATTTTTTGCAGCAAACAAATAATCGATGAACAGATTTTCGGTTTTTCACATATTAAGATTTTACGCACTTTTTACAGGATACTGATAATATTTTCACTTGTTATCATCTCTGATTATCCACCACCAGATACCCCTTCAAAATATCGTCTGCTGGATTCTGGCAGCAAGAGGGAAAATGAAAGGGAATGGATGCTGCGTATAGCCTCTTTGTATAAAGGCCGACCGCCTGCATAAGGCAGGCTATCAGACACGAAAACCTGAAAGTTTTTCTTCAGACTTCAAGCCGAAAGCCTGGTGGGTCTTCTTTCAGACTAAAAAACTCAGAACATTAGCATGCTTTCCTATATTCAAACATTGAGGAATCAATGTTGAGCAGAGCTTATCATTGTATGAAGGAAAATATAAGGATGTTGCCTATTGCTAAAAAACTTTCCTTATCCACTCTCCAACCTCATACCTCGTGCCTATCTTTTTAGCCATTCGCAGAATCCGCCTTCAGATTGGCTTTGCGAATCTGCCTCTCTAACCTCAAACCTTTCTTTTATGCATATTCCCGAGAATCCGATAGGGTTCTTGCCAACTTGTGAATCCAAAGTATTCACACCGACAGCGAGCCTATAGTTCACATCCTTCCGGTCTACTCTATGGCGAATAGCCTCATTCTAAAAATTAAGGCATAATAAAACCACTTTCCGATTTTTTATGGAAAGTGGTTTTATTATATCCTTCGGTCTCCCTTCGCTTCCTCAAATCTCGTTGCTCAACTCGATCTTTCGGCTCATCTTTTATTTGCTGATTCCTCGTTTCAGGTACTGCCGGCCTTTCAGTTCCAGCACATCCTTAGGCCCTTTTCCAATCATGGCCATCATAAAGCGCTGACCGAAGTTCAGTCGCCTCTTATATCTTCTGGCCTCTTCAATAGCGCATAGAAGCAGTTCTCTGGAAGCAGGGCGCAGGATATGCATGATGCTGTCAATACACAGGGCTGGCACAGCCGCCTGGAACATATCGCGCACTTCGTGGTGACATTCCAGGCCGCACTGCTTGAGCATCGTAATCGCCAGGGTCATGGCTTCCACTTCTGCCATATAATAGAGAAGTGTGTTTCTATCGCTCTGCGGTGCCGGACGAATGGCATCAGCCAGTGGGAGCGCCGTGAACAGTACATCATAAATGGCGCTGTTGCCCTGGAACATATCCTCTCCCAGAGTACCATTGCACTTAGCCCAACAGCGAAGGGCCTGCCAGCGGTAATATTCCCGGTAGGCCGATAGCACCGGTATCTTTCTGGCCAGATTCAGGTTATGCATCCATGCTTTGAGTTCATGAAGTATGCGGGGTTCTTTTTCCAGCGCACTGACACTCTTTTCATTGTAGTGATTGTTATCATACAGTACCTGGTCGGTAGCAATCAGTTTTTTAGCATTCAGCAGGACCTCACTGTTCACATACAGATCCTCATAAAGCACATCTTCCGGAAAACGGACATTCTCCCACAGATGAGCACGGTACACTTTTCTCCATACCTGGGGATCCAATCCAAGGAAAAGTCTGGCCTTGATCATATCGGAAGGAATGTCTCTGCTCTTGATATGCCAGCCAAGAAGACCACCGAGCCCCCGTTCATTTTCATCAAATACATTAAATATGGACATATCCGCATGTTTCTTTTCCATGGCCATAACCATCATGCGAATCATATCTCCATACACATGATCGTCGCAGTCAATAAAACAGATATAGTCCCCGCGGGCATGTTCCAGCCCTACATTTCTTGCCGCAGACACTCCACGGTGCGGCTGATGAAATACGGTAAGCCTTGCATCCAGGGATGCGGCTTCATCGGCGATACTGCCGCTTTTATCTGGTGAGCCATCATCGATAACCAACAGTTCGATCTTGGTATAGGTCTGAGACAAAATACAACGGATGGTTTCCTTAATGTAATCTTCTCCCAGATACACCGGCAAGATGACTGACACCAGCGGCATGGAATTGATTTCTACCATGACAAGCTCCTCTCCCTCAAAAATGCAATACAATAATTTAGTATCTTCATTATATCTTATTTTATTTCCTTTTGGCAGAGTTTCTTTTTAAAAAATTTATTTTTATTTAATATTTTTTGCATATTTATGCTGGTTCTCCTATTTATTCTCCCTTTTACCTTTGTCCCATACGCGCTGTTGTGTTACACTGATAAGAGCAGGACTTTGATATACCTGTGCCAATGCACAGACCATTCCATATAAAGGAGGATTCTACAATGAAAAAACTGATAATTGCTGCAGCCGTAGGACTGACACTGGCTGCTTCCATGCACGTTTCCGCCAATACAGGCATTGAAGCCGGCATCGGAACAAAAGAATCTTATATTGATGCCCAGGTGCTCCCGAAGACATCCATCGGCTATTCCCGTCTGGACCGCGATGAATACGGCCATCAGAATGATATTCATGTCCACTACAAACTGCTGGGGGACAATCTCCAGCTGCGTGCCGGCTGGCGTAATGATATGGATGGTCAGGACAATTCCTTCTACGGCGGCGCTATGGTTAAGACTGACAGTTTCCTGGGATTCCAACCTTACATGAGCTACGACTGGGGGAAAGAATTCAAGGAAGCCAATGTAGGGGTAGACTACAACATTGGCATGGGCTTTGGACTCAACCTGAACTATCACAAGTACGATCCCGATCACGGCAGTGATGAATCCGGCCTGGGCGTAGGGGTAAACTACAAGTTCTAAAAGAGACAGCTTCCGATAAGCTCCAGAGGTGTTTCTCTAAAAGCTTATACGGCAGACTGTATTCACCGGAATCTAAAATTATAAGAACATAGCCAAAGGACGAAAAGGAATCTGATATCATCAAATTTCTTTTCGTCCTTTGATTTTGTCTGAAGGAAGTTCCATGAACTTCCGGTCTTAAGTCTGAACTGTCTGATCGTCTGTTTATAAGATTCAGCTTATAAATCAGAACTGATGACTCCAGGCTACGGTAAACCCGTTACCGTTATATCCCGGGTTACGGCTCTTCATCCCGTTGGAGCAGTGCATAATAGTGTACCCCACAGAGAAGGAATCCTTCTCCCCACTCTTCCAGGTAAGTCTGGGGCCGGTTCTCCACATGAACCCATAGGCTCTGCCTCCGGCCGGAAATGCCTTATTGTAAAACATAAGTGTTCCCGTGGCATCTACGCCCCCGTAGAGCTTTCCTGTGAGCTGATGTTCATATCGCCCCATAACCGAGGGACCGGCGCCCCAGGCATCCGAATTCCGCGTCACCTTATCATCATCTGTAAGGGTTCCGTGATTGTCAGTAACGGTAAGACCACGATACCAGGAAATCGTTCCCCGCTGTCCCATTTTCTGATAAATATGTATCGTATCATTGCTGATATGCCGGTCATTAAAGATACAGGGATGCATCGAATCATACTGGATTTCCCAGGTATTTCTGACATCATTTTCATTATTTTCCGCCATGGCAACCCCGGCCGGCAGAATTGCCGCTGCAACCAGAAGGGTGGCAACCAGGCTTCTCATACCTTTTTTCATGGTACAACCTTCTTTCCTTATTATTATTCATTTTCTATATTATAAACAATCTCTAAGAAACCGGCTATAGTCTGTGCTGCCCGCAAGCATTTCCATCCATTGTGGAATTTCAGATACCAGGCAATGAAAAAACCAGCGATGTTTCCTGGACATCGCTGGTCTCGTATAAGAGGATTCTCAAAATCCGTGGGTATGCACATCAGGCCGGCATAGCGGAGGTCTTAAGTCTGTATGCGGTCTGTACCCTTCCTTGTTATAATGGAAAGTATACCGGATTGATGGCAGCTAATCAATAGATAAACGGTTAACAATTTCTAACATTTTATTTATCTAGAAAAATGAATATTATCTTTTCTTATTTAACCATATACTTATTCTTTGCATAAGAAAAACAGACCACCGCCTCCGATGATCTGTTTCTGCTGTCTTTGTTACCGGGCAATGGTCACGCGGACTGATATATCTTCTTTTTCCTTCGGTTCTCTTTCTGATTCCACGCCGCCAAATGGCATCTGTGCAATAAGGCGATAGCCATCTGGTACCTGGAACATGTCTTTTACCAGATGGTCGATAACCGGGTTGTAATGCTGAATATTAGCACCGACTCCCAATTCAGCAAGTCCTGCCCAGATATTGATCTGCAGCATGCCATTGGCCTGCTGTGCCCACACCGGGAAATTTCCTGCATAACTCGGGAATTTTTCCTGTAGAGCCTTTACTGTATTGTCATCGATAAAATACAGAATAGTCCCATAAGCAGCCTTGAAACTGTCAATTTTTTCTCTGGCCACTTTGCCGCCAAACGCATCATAGATACCATCCCAGAGGGCATCCTGTTTATCCCCCAGGGCAATAATCACACGCTGGCTCTTCATGTTGAATGCATCGGGAACCAGTTCGGTTACTTTCTTAACCAGGTCGATGACCGCCTCTTCGCTAACCGGAAGATTACAGTTTAATGCGTACACGGAACGTCGTTTCTGCAGAATTTCAGTTAATTGCGTCATAATGCGCCTCCTTCTTGTGGCTCTCACTCATCAAGTTTTCTCTATTTTACGCCCTGCCTCCCTAAATATCCACAAAATTAATTCACTTTTGATTACCAGATATCTGGTCTATAATAAAAGAACCAATATCCGGACAGGCCAGACAGATACCTCTCTGCCACCGGATCTTCATTGTCTGTTTAAGGGCATCTGCCCATAAAGGAGAATCCTATGAAACGCAGCCAACGCCGCCAGATGCAGGAAGCTATAAAGGAAATTCCTTTTGCTGTCTTCTGTCTGGACACTGAAAAAAATGACGACGCATCCAAACTGGCAGAAACCATGAAAGCTCCCTTCTTCACATCCCCGGAGTCCATGGAAAAGACTGCCCTCTATGTAGTATATGACCAGGAAGGCACCTGCCTTACGGATGGAGAAATGACCCTGCGCGGCGACTACATCCCCAGGATACGCCGGCTAAAGCACCATAATCTCACCCACGAAGCCCTCATAAAAGCGGCACACAGCAAGGATAAGAAGGAACATCTTACTGCAATCGACGGAACAGCCGGTCTGGGGGAAGATTCCCTCCTTCTAGCCGCTTACGGTTTTTCTGTCACCTTATGCGAACACAATCCGGTCATTGCTGCACTGCTGAAAGACACTCTGGCACGTGCCAGAACCATCCCGGAACTGGAACCTGTGGTATCCCGCATGACTGTATATGAAGGAAGCTCCCTTACCTGTTTCGCGTCCCTCTCCACGCCACCAGATGTCATTCTCCTGGATCCTATGTTCCCGGAAAGAAAAAAGAAATCCAAAGTAAAAGAAAAGCTGCAGCTTATCCAGAAACTGGAGTCCCCATGCACAGAAGAGGCCACACTGCTGGAGGCTGCGCTGGCCACCGGATCCCCCAAAATCATTATTAAACGCCCGGCCAAAGGTCCATGGCTGGCTGACAGAAAACCGAGCTACGTTATCGAAGGAAAAGTGATTCGATATGATGTGATAAAAAGATGAGGAGAAAAGACAGGTTTAAGAAATGACAAAAACGTCTTCTCTTCATTCCAGAGAGGGAAGCCATCTGTATTCTTCCTATCAATTACCTTTCGCATTCTTAACGTATAATGCAAAAACAGGAATACCACCTTATAATGGTTCTTTCTGTTTATAAGCAAGCTTATGAACAAGTATGGGAAGCACATCAAACTACTCCTTTCTGGAGAGAAAAAGGGGGAATGACGACAAGGTCTTGTCGTCATTGACTGTAAATCCATAGAATTATGAAATCTTTGATTTCAATAATATTGACAGCCCGGTCTTTGCTGGATGTCGGTGGATAGTTGATTCCTGGTTGTAAAATCAGGGAAAAGCCTGCTAAAATTCTGACGACAAAAATAAAAACCTATTTTACCAGTATTGGCAAGGGTTTTGAGACTTTTTACAACACTTTTTGTCCCCCAAAAAATCATCTCAATCTTTAAAGCAGACCTGGTTGCCTTTAATAAGGAAATTCTTCAAATTTCTGAAATAAAAGATTTGCAACCCGCAACAACAATCCCTTGTTGTCGCGCCAATGAAGCTCGATAAATACTAGCTCCATTGGCATCAAAAAACACACAAATTGTCCTATAACCTCAATTCTCATACCTGTTTCCTATATAAGGCACCAAAAAACGACTTCCCAATAGAAGTCGTTTTTTGGTTTTTCCCTGCAAATCTTTGGGAATTATACCATTTGGGCCAATAGCAAATCCATTTTTCAGACTTTGCGCATTAGCTCATCTTATTCTTTTTCTTCATCGAGAACGCGGGCGCAGCGTGCGCATACATCCGGGTGGTTCGGGTTGGAACCTACAGAGTCCAGATGCTTCCAGCAGCGTTCGCACTTCTGTCTTGTGCTTGGTGCTACGGATACACGTACTCCATCGTCATTCGCCAGTGCATCAGCCGGTGCAGCGGAGGTGTCATTGACCAGTTCCACATTGGAAACGATGAAGAAGTCAGAGAGGAAGTCTCCCATAGCCTTCAGGGTTTCATATGCGTCGCCTTCTGCGTAGATAGTTACATCTGCATCGAGCGGGTGGCCAATAATCTTAGCGGCACGGGCATTTTCCAGTGCCTTCATGACATCGCTGCGGAGAGCCAGTCTTGCGCTCCACTTTTCATCCAGTTCGCTGTCCAGGTACTGCGGCTTCATAACCGGCCAGTCAGCCAGATGTACGCTAGCTTCCTTGCCTTCTACCGCTGGCATAGCCTGCCATACTTCTTCTGCGGTGAAGCAGATGAATGGAGCCATGATGCGGACGAGGCTGTCCAGGATTTCATACATAGCGGTCTGTGCAGAACGGCGCAGCCTGGAATCAGCAGTTTCGGTATACAGACGATCCTTGAGGATATCCAGATAGGTTGCGGACAGGTCTACGGTACAGAAATTGTGTACTGCATGGTACATAACATGGAACTGATACTGTTCACACGCATTGGATACTTCTTCCTTCACCTGTTCCAGACGGAGCAGTGCCCAGCGGTCCAGTTCGTCCATTTCTGCATAAGGAACGGCATCGGTTGCCGGGTTGAAGTCAGCCAGATTGCCAAGGAGGTAGCGGAATGTATTTCTAATCTTGCGATATACATCACTCATGCTCTTGATAATCTTATCGGACAGTCTTACGTCGCTCTGATATTCTACGGAAGAAATCCAAAGACGCATAACGTCAGCGCCGTACTTGTTGATAATGTCCTGCGGAGCTACAACGTTACCTACCGACTTACTCATCTTACGGCCTTCGCCGTCCATAGTGAAACCATGGGTCAGTACCGCCTTGTATGGAGCATGTCCATTAACAGCTACAGAAGTGAGCAGGGAGCTGTGGAACCAGCCACGGTGCTGATCGGAGCCTTCCAGGTACAGATCGCATGGATAGGTAGCACCCTTCCATTCTTCACGCGGATTCTTCAGCACGCCGTTCCAGGTAGAACCGGAATCGAACCATACGTCCATGATATCCTTTTCCTTGTGGAAATGATGGCCGCCGCAGTGCGGGCAGGTGAATCCTTCCGGAAGCAGTTCTTCTGCACTGTACTTCCACCATGCATCGGAACCTTCCTTTTCTACGATATCCACTACCTTCTGTGTGGTTTCATGGGTAATTACATACTTACCGCAGTCATCGCAGTAGAATGCAGGAATCGGAACACCCCAGGAACGCTGACGGGAAATACACCAGTCCTGACGGTCACGAATCATATTGTAAAGGCGGTCATGACCCCATGCTGGATAGAATGTGGTATCATCCACAGCCTTCAGAGCCTTGTCTCTGAAATCATTGATGGATGCAAACCACTGTTCTGTTGCGCGGTAAATAATCGGGTTCTTGCAGCGCCAGCAGTGTGCGTACTGATGATGAATGGACTTCTTGCCCAGAAGTCTGCCAGCATGAGCCAGGAGGGAAATAACCGGACCTTCCGCTTCCCAGATAGTCTTGCCGACAAGGCCCAGGCCTGCTTCTTCGGTCATACGGCCCTTTTTATCTACCGGGCAGAGAATTTCCTGCTTCAGCTTGCCTGCATTTTCATAAGACTTATATACTTCAAAGTCATCCACACCATGGCCAGGAGCGGTATGTACGCAACCGGTACCTGCATCGAGAGTTACGTGGTTGCCTTCCAGTACATAGACTACGCGGTCTTCATACAGTGGATGCTGGAAAGACTTGAGATCCCATTCTGCGCCGAGCATTTCACGGCCTGCAAATTCATAATTTTCCACCTTGCAGTCTGCCAGAGCTGCTGGAGCCAGTTCCTTGTTCATCAGGTAGTATTCATCATTGTCCAGGTTATGAACCCATACATAGGTGAACTTCGGATTTACGCTGATGAATTCGTTAGCCGGAATGGTCCATGGGGTAGTGGTCCAGATGACAGCAAAGAGCTTATCCTTCGGTACACCTTCCGGAGCCAGGTCACCTACATCCAGTGCAGGGAACTTAACGTAAATGGACGGAGATTTTCTGTCCTTATATTCAATTTCTGCTTCTGCCAGTGCGGTTTCGCAGTGCGGACACCAGTAAACAGCCTTCTTACCCTTGTAAATGTAGCCCTTGTCGGCCATAGCGCCAAATACTTCCAGCTGCTTAGCTTCCAGATGCGGATCGAAGGTTACATACGGATGTTCAAAGTCGCCGACAACGCCCATGCGGATGAAGTCTTCTCTCTGGATGTTGATCCATCTCTTAGCATAGGCAAGGCACTTTTCACGGAGCTGGAGTGGAGTCATGGTGGCTCTGTCTTCACCGGATTCCTTCAATACTGCATATTCAATCGGAAGGCCATGGGTATCCCAGCCCGGCACGTAATGAGCAGCATAGCCCTTCATGAACTTGTAGCGGACAATGATATCCTTCAGTGTCTTATTCAGCGCATGACCGATGTGAATCTTGCCGTTGGCATATGGCGGTCCATCATGCAGTACAAAAGCCGGAGCGCCGTCTTTTCTTCTCTTTTCCAGACGCTGATGATACAGGTCCATATCCTTCCACATTTTTACAAAGCCTGGTTCTCTTTTCGGAAGATTGCCACGCATAGGGAAATCTGTTTCTGGCAAGTGCAGAGTCTTGCTGTAATCCATAATCTATTCCTCCTGAAAACAAAAAATCCCGCCCCAATAAGGGGCGAGAATTTATCCCGTGGTACCACCCTAATGACCTTTCGGTCACTCGGTACAGTTAACGATGTCCCGGCAGAGCTTTTCTTCCCTGCAGCTCCAGAGTGATCTGGCTATATTCTGTCATACCCGCTTTCACCGTACCGGGCTCGCTCTGATGACAGGTCATATATCCCGTCTCTATCTTCGCCTTTAAATTTTCTACATAATACCCTTATCAACGGGCATAGTCAAGTGAAATATAGAAAAACTGTGAAAATAAAGGATTAAGGAGTAAATACAGGTATGAGATTTGAGATAAGCCTGCGTCTCAAGGTCCGCAGAAATCCTTACAGGACGTCCGGGGCTGCAAGAATCCCGTAGGAATTCCCGGGTCGTTGCCTTAACGTAAAAAGGCAGGTCCGCAAAAACTTTCTCTGAAAGTTTTCGAGGGATGGATTCTACGAATAGTCTCTTTATAAAAAAAAGACGAAGAGCAGCATATTACCGCTATTCCGATGGATTCACATACAGCATTCTACTTTCCACCACCAGCCAAAGGCTGGCGGTCCCCGTGACCGCAGACTGGGGCAACGACAAAGGATTGTCGTTGCTGGCTGTAGGTCCATCGAATAAAGAAATCTTTGATTTCCATAAAAAAGACAACCGGGGCTGTTTTAAAGCTTGACAATGTGGTCACCATTTTATGATAACTTCAACGGAATTGTGGGCAATGAAGAGAATCCTTTCTCTTCATTCCAGAACAGGAAACGTTTCGCAATCTTTCCTTTCGTTCAACTTTTGGCTTTTTGCTTTTTATAGGAAAATTTTCCGCATCCTTCCCTTTAATCTCCTACCTTCTACCTATTTTTTCCGCCCCGACAGCAAACAAAGTTTGCGGCCTTTACCCTTTCTCTTCAGAAAAGAGATCTGTTAAATAATTTTTCCTTTAGTCTACTTTAGCATTCTCAGCTTTTATAAGAGAACATTCTGCTTCGCACAAGAAAGAAAAAACGATTTTCCGTAGGTTGGAAAATCGTTTTTTCTTTCCTTATATTTTGTCAGAACGGGAACCATTCTGGTTTCCGTTCTGACGCCTGAAAATCTGATTTATCTCTTTTAAAAATTACTACTCGCAGAATCCATCTGCTCAAATCTCAATTCTCAATTCTCAAACCTGCCTTATTTCTGGTACATCACCCCGGATTTGCATGTAAATTCGGTCACTTCTACTTTGAGCACATTCACATGGCGAACCATGGCATCGCTGAATTCATGTACTGTCCCTGCATTAAGCCGGGTAATGTTGTTGAGGATTTCCTTCTTTTCCTTCAGGTCTTCCACAATGGTGGCCAGGCCGGTACCGATAATACTTCCGTAGGAATTGCCATAATCGCAGGGATCTTGGCTGTCCACAAGTTCAAATCCTGTATCTATTTCCACGCAGATTTCTGGATTCTTTTTTATGATATCCCACTTTTTCCCTTCCATGGCCCCATGGGAATAGAAAGTCAGCTTTCCATCCTCATAGGTGTATCCATAATTGGTTGGTACAACATACACATGGCCATCTTCCTGCATCCCCAGATGGATGATCTTGCAACGGTCAAGAATCTTGCAGATAATTTCCGGGTCAGTGATAAATCTTGGTTTTGCATACGGTGTCATAAGAATTCTCCTTTATTAAATATACGTTGAAAGAATCCCTCTTTGCCAATGCATAAGAATGATTCTCTGAAACAGACGACTTTAATGTATGTGAGGCGATGAATTTCCGGACAGGCCGCCCCCATATTTTCTAATCATGTCCGCAGCCCAGGCCTCATCGATTTCCTCATATACGGTCCCATCAGCATCCTGCCCCAGTTTGAAAAAAGACTCCAGTACATCATAGAGCTGTCTGGTATAGGGAACCATGCCCATCTTTCCGCCGGCTTCAAACACATACATCACCGGCTGCTGTTTTCCATCCACTGCGCCCCATCCATACCGTAGGACCAGTGCCTCCACATGGTCATTCTTCAATCGTTCCCGGATAAACAGTTTGGATATTTCCACAATCCGGTCATCCAGATCATCGTGAAGGATAATAATTTTCTCCCGCATTTCATCCAGAGTATGCACCAGACGGAAAGAATAAGGATGCATGGTATGGCCAAGCTTTCCGTCCAGCAGGCGGTACATCCGTTCAAGCGAAGCATTCACCTTCTCCCTGTCCTTTTCTTCCCGGGAATGCAGAAGATATATCATCCACCCCTTTTGCATATCGTGATACAGAAAATCATAAGCCACATAATTCTGTCCGCCGCAATGGGGACAGGAAAACAGGGCAAACGTGTTTTTCAGGAGCTGTTCTTCCAACTCCGGATTCAGCACATTATTGACGCTGTCCCACAGAGTAAAAGGTGCCGGTTTTCCACACATAGGACAAGTAAGCTCTATGGTTCGTTTCTGTGACATATCCTGCCCTTTCCTGTTACTTATAAAACTTCTGCATGATAGCCCAGCGTGCCAGATCCCCTTTGAAGACATCTGGTTCAAAGCGAGACCCTGTAACCACCTTGCCATCACAATCCCGCTGGAGAATCAGTGCACTATCCCCAATATCACTGCTGCCGGATGTGCAGAACGGAATAATGAATTTTCCTTCCATATCATAACTTTCCAGGAAAGTTTCAATGATGCGGGGTGCCGCATACCACCAGATAGGAAATCCGAGAAAAATATTCCGATACTGATCCATATTTGGTACATGGGTCGCAATTGCCGGACGAAAGCTGCTGTCATTGCATTCCAGACTGGTACGGCTTTCCGGATTATGCCAGTCGCAGTCTTCTTCCGTATACGGCTTCTTCGGAACAATCTCAAATAAATCTGCGTGTGCTACCTGCGCCAGGTTTTCCGCCAGTTTTCTGGTGTTCCCTGTAACAGAAAAATAAGCTACCAATGTATTATTCAATGGTTCAGACATAATAAACAGCCTCCTTAACCCTATGTATATTTATATTATAGTCAGATTTTCCTCTATGGTCTACTAAACTACACGGATATTCCCTGCCAGCTGTGACTTTACCGCATAAATCCGTGCTTATTTTATATAGAATAAATTTTATATTTTCCTTCTCTTTGCTATAACTAAATTATATAACGAAGCTAATGAATCTATTTTGGTCATAATTAAATGGCAGGCCTCAGGATGGGTCTGTACTATGGAAAAGGAGGAATGCTGTATGCCTGCTTTAATGTCGTTATCTTTATCGTTAAAATTTGTTATTTTCGCTGCTGCTATTTTTGTTTCTAATATTGTCCAGTCCCTTACCGGATTTGCCGGTGTCATGCTGTCCATTCCACCATCCATGCTGCTGTTTGGACCAGACAAGGCCATTGCAGTCATCAATGCACTCTGCTGGGGTGTTTCCGTAGTTCTGGCCTGGAGAAACCGCCGCTACCTTAATCTGAAAGGCGTACTCACCATTGTGGGATTCATGCTGGCCGGCATGGCCATTGGCGTCAAACTCTATTCTCTGGTGTCCCCGCAAATCATAGAACCTGTATACGGCGGAGCATCTCGCACGTCTTCTCGTCGACAGAAGGAATGCGGTCGATGTCGATGGTGACACCGCGGTTCGCCCGGATCATCTCGACCGCATCATGGATGACGGTGAGGTTTCTAAGCCCCAAGAGATCCATCTTGAGAAGGCCGAGCTGCTCGACCTGATCTTTTTCGTACTGCGTCTGGATGAAGTCGTCCGCAGTGAGCTGGATCGGCACGTACTCATCGACGGGCTTCGAGCAGATGACGACGCCGGCGGCATGCGTGCCGGAATTTCTGGAAAGCCCTTCCAGGTCAAGGCAGTGGTCGATCAGGGTGCGTACCGTCGCATTCGACTCGTAGAGGTCTTTGAATTCCTTCGAGCCGTCCAGCGTCTTCTTCAGCGTGACGCCCGGGCCGCTCGGCACCATCTTTGCGATCTTGTCCACTTCGCGAAGGGGCAGATTCATGACACGACCGACATCACGGATGACGGCACACGCCGCGAGCGTGCCGAAGGTGATGATCTGCGCCACCTGCTCAGCGCCGTACTTCTCTGCGAGATAGGCGATGACCTGCCCGCGTCCGCGATAGCAGAGGTCGGTATCGATATCCGGCATGGAGACTCGCTCCGGATTCAGGAAGCGTTCAAAGAGAAGGTCGAAACGCAGTGGGTCGATTTCCGTGATGTGCAGGAGGTAAGCGACGATGCTTCCTGCCGCGCTCCCACGCCCCGGCCCGATTGGGATGCCATGTGTCTTTGCGTAGCGGATGAAGTCCATGACGATCAGGAAGTAATCCGAGAATCCCATCTGATTGATGACACCGAGTTCATAATCCAGACGCTCCTGCTCTTTTCCCGTGGACTCCGGATAGCGCTCCGGGATCGCCGCCTCGCAGAGCTTTCGCAGGTATGACTTGGACGTCTCGCCTTCCGGCACATCAAAGGACGGGAGCTTGTGATCGCCAAAGGTGAAAGTCACATGGCAACGTTCCGCGATCTTGGCCGTATTCTCGATGGCGCCCGGATACTCGCCTAAGAGCGCCTGCATCTCCTCTCCGCTCTTGCAGTAGAATTCGTCATTCGGAAAATGGAAATGATAAGGATCATCCAGTGTCTTTCCCGTGGAGATGCAAAGCTTGATCTCCTGGCTCTTCGCATCCTCTTTTTTCGTATAGTGGAAATCATTCGTTGCGACCAGCCCCAGCCCTTACTCTTTTGCCAAAGACGCCAGCACCGGACGCACATCTGCTTCTTCCGGGATGCCATGATTCTGCAGCTCGAGGAAATAGTTCTCCTTCCCGAACGTATCGATGTAGTAGCGGATCACCCTTCTGGCTTCATCCATGTCGCGGTTTAAGATCGCCTGCGGAAGCTCGCCGGCAACACAGGCCGACAACGCAATGAGCCCTTTGTGATACTTGGACAGAAGCTCATGATCCACCCTCGGCTTATGAAAATAGCCCTCCGTCCACGCCTTCGAGCAGATCTTGATGAGATTCTGATAGCCCTCATTCGTTTCTGCCAAAAGGATCAGATGCCCCAGCTTCTCCTTCTCGCCCTTCGCCCGCTCGAAGCGGCTCTTCCTCGTGACGTAGACCTCGCATCCGATGATTGGCTTGATGCCCTGCGCGATACACTCTTTATATAAATAGACCGCACCGTACATGACACCATGGACCGTGATCGCGACCGCCGTCTGCCCGAGCGACTTGACATAAGAGACAAGCTCCTTGATGCGGCAGGTGCCGTCGAAAAGACTGTACTCGGTGTGGACGTGGAGATGAACAAATGAATCCAAGCGGAAACGCCTCCTTCACTCCTTTTTCTTTCGAATTCTAAGATAGCGCGGATCCGATCGCAGGATCAGTGCTGCCTTAGAAATCACTTTTTCTTATTGTATCATATTTAGTGGTTTGTCATTCCTCCGGTCCTGCTGAAAAAGTGCGAAGTGGGGAGCGTAGCCAGAGATTAGCGGGTTCTATGGGTTCAGTGGGTTCAACGGGGACGGTGCGGCGCATTTCGTCATCCTGAGCGGAGAAAAGCGTCGTATGTTAGAAAATGGCTAATCTGGAATATGAGAACTGAGTCGAAGGATCTAAGCGCCGCGAAGTTTTAAAGCGAAAGATGAAAAACCTGTGAACCTTTTGAACCTTCAGAACCCGCTCCCCCTCTTTCGCACGCAATCAAGGGGCAGCACGCCCCAAAGACTGCCCCTGAATAACCTGATCCATAAAAAACTGATGACCCGTCATCGGGAGAACCTCCCAGTCACAAGTCACCAGTTTTTTTAATCGATGTTTCTCTACCTCTCCCAAAAACAAAATTCCCTCTGTAGAAATATCAATCATTTCTTCAGAGGGAATTTCCTTTGGCTATTTTACAAATTGGTTATTAGGATTCACAGCCAACAACGAATACTATTTCGCTGCCTTTACCATACGAACTCTTTCTACAGTAGGCTTACCATCTTTGTCCTGATGCACTGTATCCACAGTGAAACGTTCCAGTTCTGGTGCAAATTCTTTCAGAATCTTATCAGACAGAGTAGCCCCTTCCAGCATGTCTTTGTAGAGCATGGTGGCGAATTCATAACGAGTCATTGGACGATCCCCTTTGAATTCTCCATCGGGGTAACCAGTGAGCATACCATTGCCTTTCAAAGTAGATACATATTCATAAGCCCAGTGATTCTTCGGTACATCTGGGAAGAGCTGGAGCTTAGACGTATCCAGTTTCTTTCCTGCATTCACATCCAACAGAGCCGATTTCAGACCTTCCAGTTCTTTTCTGAGATCTTTGATTTCCTTCGCCATAGCGACCTTGGAAGTAGAAACATGGTTGCCCTGGCCCAGTTTCAAGCTGACACCCGCATTCACCATATTTTCACCATTACCGAAGCTGCCGCCCACAGAGAACATAGTATCTTCATTCGGACGATAGTAAGCACCGATAGCGGCTGCATTTTCGCCATTGTAATTGCCATAGCCTGCTGCGAAATCCCACTTGTCATCTGGATCGAAGTCCAACGGATGGAGCGCTGCCAAAGCGGCTGCACCAGCACCGACTTTGTTGATGCGGTTGCCCAATTTACTGATACTCTGGGCATTCTGTGCTACCTGCTGGTTGGTTGCAAAGAGCTGGCTGCCATTGACAGCGTCAGTAGATTTTTCAGAAATATCCCCAGCAGCTACTTTGGTGACTTTCTGGTCATTGGCATTGAGACCCTCGTTGCTGACATAGGTTTTATTACCAATGGACAGTCCGTCCTTTGTCAGGGAAACATCTTTTACTGTGACACCATTGGTATCCATCTTGGTATCCCCTGTGGTAACACTAGAGAGATTCAGATCCTTCTTCAATTCCACTTTGATACTGCTACTATTGTCCGAAGTAGAAGTAGAAATAGAAGTTAAAATATTATTTCCATCTCCATTGATATTTAAAGTCCCGCCCGGTTTGACATCTGCTTTCTGGTTATTATCAGCACCAAAAGAAGTAGCTTTCGTTTCGGTGCTAACTGTTACGGTATTCCCAGTTTTTGTACTTGTACCATTTGTTGTCCCTTGAGACGTATCCGTATTTCCGGTATTAGTCTGGTTCGTCGTTACCGTAGTTTTGTCTGTAGTAGTTTCACTTCCTACTATATTGGTAGAAATCTTATAAGTGGTTTTTCCATCTTTTATTATTTTATCCACCTTGATTCCTGTCCCTGCGTCAACGTCAATGGATTCCAATGCTTTTTTGAGCTGGGCCACATTCACTGCATCTGTATCGTTGGTACCAGCTGCTACATTGATAATCTGTCTAGTCATAGAGCTACTACCAACAGATACAGCTCCTGCTGTGGAACGCCAAGTGGGTACCGCTACGTCTGGGATGATATTCGGTGCAAAAGCTCCTTTGCTGCCAGCAACTCGATCCGCTACAGAACCTACTCCGATAGCTACTCCGCTCTCTGCTCTTACCGTCGTACCATTCCCAACAGCCACCGCATCATCTGCACCAACAGTATTGTTATTTCCCAAAGAAATCACATTTTTTCGATTCACTAATGTATTGTTATCCCCCATAACGATAGTTGATTGGATATTCTTGGCTTTGTTATTAGAACCAATGATAGATGTATGGGTCGCATTGGTCACTTCGTTTTTGTAACCATTGATCATATCGTACTTGGAAACCGCACCGTTTTCCCCAATCAATGTATTCCCTACACCCAGTAGCTGAGAATAAGTTGCCCAATCCACTTTATTGCCACCGCCGATAGCCATGACAGAACCGCCAGCATATTGGGCCGACTGCATCACCTTAATGATTTCTTTCTGCGCATCAGAAGCTGATGTCTTATTCCAATTGGTACTAAAATTTACATCCTCGATAGAATTGGTTACTTCATTCCCGGTCCCCCAAACAAGGGATGCATTGGCATTCTGTGTTCTATTGCCAAATCCTAACACACTATTTGCCATACCAGATGCAGAATCGCTTGTAGTTGAAGATTCTATACTATTTAAAGAGCCATAAATGGTAGCACCAAAATTTTGTGTATCATTTGTATCTTTACTACCAGAAGCAATCGAAAGTGCCCCTGTTACGGTAGCCATGGAGCCACTATTATAACTACTTGTGCCTAATGTAGTAGAGTATACACCATTATTGAGCGTCTGTTTGTTAGAGGGATCCACTTCTATATCCCCCAATTGTCCTTTGTATGTATGATCCCCAATCATTACAGAACCAGTACGAGCCATTGTATTTTTTCCGATAGCAATAGCCCCAGCTAATTTAGTTCCATCGGTTACTCTAAATTTATAAGGAATTCAAAAAAAAAGATTCTGCTCCGCCAACAACACCTTGATTAAAATCCAGCAAATATTCCTTTGTACCAATACGAGCATACTTGTCCTTATAGGTATGTTCCCCATCCCAAGCAAAGGCATTTTCACCAATAGAAATATATCCACTAGTGAATCCATCATGCCCAGTCACTCCATTCCAAATAGAAAAACTTGCACCTTTTCCTATAGTAATATTAGTATCACCCGATGCTGGATTGGCCGCTTCAATAGCCATACCGCCAAAACCGGTGAGCATCATGGCAGCCGCTACTACGGCAGTCATACTACGGACCCGTTTATTGCTTTGGCTATGACTTTTGGCAATTTCAGAAACTACGGTATAGCAATGTTTCGCTTTATTCCAAATGACTTTGTAAATATGATTCATGATATACCCTCTCTTTCAATGAATTCAGGGAGTAGGATAGATTCCTAAAGATTAAGCGAATCCCTAAGCACTTATCTTTTTTTCTTCTGTTCTCGAATCGCTTTTCGTTTGGCTCTGTGATGGGCTTCCCGACAGGTCTCACTGCAATAGAAACGCCTCCTGTCCAAAGGGTCTGTGACAATGACGTTTTTTCCACAAGCGTGACACTGGAATTGTCGAATGCCTTTTTCCCTTTTCTTTTCCGGATGTTTCCAGTACAAATTCTCACAATGGACACAGCAAAATTTGAAACGGTTATCGGATGGATCATAGACATTGACCACTTCCCCGCACTGCAAGCGCCGAAATGAACGAATGAGTACGGCTTCCTGCGTATGTACTTCATCCTTGGGCAGTCGTTTCCGATTGGCAGCTACGCGGCAGGCTGGCGAGCAATATCTCTGCCAACTTTTTAGCGGAGTAAACTCTTTCCCGCACCATTGACATTAATACCATACGCATGCCTCCCCTCCTACACACTATCCACTCCGGAAAAATTTTCTTTTCATGATTTGAGAAAATATCTCTTTTCTCACTTTCCATTTTCTCCGCCTGTGAATAATAGCGCTTAAACGCTAATTGGGATATTACCATTTCCTCAATATTTCATCAATGCCTAAACCAACTGATCACTACATTTTAAAACGCCATATGGGGAATAGGTATATTTCCGAAATAGCATCCATTGGGTCATTCCTATCTCCTACATCATGAGTTGTTAGCTGTTGGCTGTTGGTTATTTGAATCACAACAATACCATCAAAAAAGGGGCTGTGAAATAATAGCTCCATGAACACAAAAAAGGACTTTCGATTTACGTAAATATCTGAGCAAACTTCCTGCTCATAAGTTGGGAAGAATCAGATATAATCCCGTCAATATGTTGAAAACGGTTCTGTTCGGGTTTATGGATGAAGGATGCATCTCTCTCAGAAAGCTGGAAGACAATTGCAAAGTCAATATCCGCTATAAATACCTTATGGACGGTAAACGCCCGTCCTATCGGACTTTCGGATATTTCATCAATACTGTCTTGATGAATCAAGCTGAATCGCTCTTTTATGAAATCACCCAGGAAATCATCACCAAAGAGCATGTGGACCTGGACCACCTTTATATCGATGGCTCCAAATTCGAAGCCAATGCCAACAAGTACTCCTGGGTCTGGAAAAAAGGTACGGAGAAGTCGAGATTCCGTCTGTATACCAAAAATTCAGCGCTCCTGGAAGAAATCAATGGAATGTTGGGCTGTAGTGGTCTGAAAGTCGAGATCAATTCAGAATATGCTCCTGAATATCTGGAGCTCATCCTGAGCAAACTTCATGAAATCTGGAGCCTGGACGAGGAAAAATTTGTCCATGGCAAAGGGCACCATAAGAGTCCGGAACAGCCTGCATCCCAAAAACAGGAATCTGATTATAAGCCTTCGGCAGATAGGAAATAAATTCTTCCGGTTTATGCTCTGCCCCGGAATACAGGTACATGATTCCCCGCACATTCTGCAGCAGACTCAGTTTCTTCGTAAAATCCCGTGCAGCCTCCCTAACGGAAACGGATTTCTGACTGAACCGGTAGATGTAAAAATCACTCTCTTCAAAAGTCATCAGCGTAAGCACCGTCTCTTCTGGAATCGGAGTATCCGCTTCCAGATTGGTGATGCTGGTACATCCGGTCAGGCGCACACCGGGAAATGTATTGCACAGCGCAAAAAGATGCTGTTGAATATCCCCCAGGCTCTTGAGTCCTTCATGAATAATAAACAGCGATTTTTCCGGATCCTGTATAAGGTTTTCCTGCTGAATGGTCTCAATAACCTTTTGTACAGGTTCCCCTTTTTTCAGATAAAATGTGCGCTGTTTCATACCTTCCTGCCTTCTGTCTGCTGTAAAAAAACGTACAGACCCATCCTTACCCCATTAATAATATAAATCTCAGCCAATGCAATAAAACTTTATCGCTTTCCCTGAATAATCTCTTTCAGTACCCCGCGGCATCCATCGAGCACATCCCGGAATGTCGTATCAAAGTCACCTGTAAACCAGGGATCGGCCACTTCTCCCGGTCGATCCGTATACTCCATGAGCAGATGCACCTTGTGCTTCTTATCTCCTCCAGTAAGGCGCATGATATCTCTATGGTTTTCCTCATCCATGCCGATTACCAGATCCGCCTGCTCATAATCTTCCATAGTCATCTGCCTTGCCGCCCGGGGCGCAAACGGTATACCTTTCTGTGCCAGTTTCCTTCTGGCCGGAGGATATATATCATTTCCTTCCTCATCCCGGGTAGCGGCAAGCGAGGATACTGAAACCCTGTCATCCATCCCGGCTTTTTTCACCAGATTTTTCATAATAAATTCCGCCATAGGCGAACGGCAGATATTGCCATGGCATATAAAGAGAATATGTATCACTGTGCAAACTCCCTCCCTGTGCCCGGTACATGGTTCCATTCCAGATTCCCGCATTTCCTCAGGTTTCTTCTGGCCCACCAGGCATACTCCGGCCGCCTTTGGATAAAGATAAAGGCACCGTATCCTCACTGATTTCGTTATTATTGTAGCAGAAAAAAGATACTCTTTCACTGGAGAATCAATCAGGAAGCTGGCTATTAGCTGGCCATCCGATTTCTCCCCGTTTTTTCTCACTTACCAATACATAGACAGTTATTGGCACGTAGCCAAGGCAGACCGTTTCTTTATTGGCAAACACAGCATACAGTATCCGTGCAGCTCTCCCTGTGCCTCTCCTGCAATTCCCTGCAATATAAAAAAGCGACAGGAAAATTTCCTGCCGCTTTTGGGTCTGAAGTCTGAAGATAATCTTTCTGATGTTTGTGGCTGAGGATAATGCTTCACCATATTTACAATTCCCCTCAATCCTCATATCTGTTTTCAGTCACACTCTCGGAAAAATATGGCGCATGGGGCCTCCAAGATACACCGGGCGCCAGGACTCTATCCACCGCGTCGCAGTTCCCTATCCCTGAAGGAGAAGGCTTCCCATACTTCTCAGAAATGATAAGCCGCACAGAGACTGCCACCAACGCCTTCATGCTGGCCTGTGTATGCATTGAGGCTCAATATGTCTTCCCACAGATTTTCCAGAGTTGCTTCCAGCTTCCAGCCAACTTCAGCCATCAGGCTGCTGTGATAAAATAAGGAAACACATGAATTCCTGCCCATCTATTCAGGTAAATTAAGAATTACAGAAAGGACCATCTATGGAACCAGTAGAATCAATCATTTTCATCAGAAAGCAATGGATGACAGGCCAGATGTCTGCTTATGGATTTCAGAAGCAAGGGGATTCCTATGTCCTGAAAAAGACTTTTTTCAATGGCGACTTTCTGGCCATTCTTTCTGTCGATACCACAGGGCAACTTACCGGCCGTGTACTGGATACGATGACACAAGATGACTATGATCCACTGTATCAGAAAAACGCTCAGGGTGCATATGTCAGCAGGGTTCGAGCCGCCTATGTCGAACTGCTCGAAGATATTGCCGCCTGCTGCTGCCGGGATGTCCTGTTCGCCTCACCTCAGGCTAATCGTCTGACCGAGGCCATTCTTGCCGATTTCCAGGTAAGTCCGGATTTCCCCTGGAAAGGGAACTCCCGATATGCATCGTATGGTGCCTTTCGCCACGCATCCAACCGTAAGTGGTTTGCCCTCATTATGAATGTAAAGCGCTCTATCCTTACCAGGGATAAGGACTCCCGCCCTATAGATGTTCTCAATATAAAAATCCGCCCTGACGAGGCGGATACTCTGCATTCGGTGCCCGGCATATACCCTGCATATCACATGAATCACCGGCTATGGATTTCCATAGTTCTGGACGACACCCTGCCAGACGAAAAAATTATGAACCTCATTCGAACCAGCTACCAGCTGACCAGATAAGATGCCGGGCCCTGCCAGACCGGCATCTGGACAACCCGTATTTCCCCTGAAAAACGAAATGGATGCTTCCCACACATACGGGAAGCATCCATTTGAAGTTCTTCAGGGATTTGTTATTTTTCACTGTAATCAGTAATAATCGTATTCCGTCCCATATTTTTAGCACGGTACATATACTGATCAGCCCGACTGATGATGGAAGGCAAGGAATAAATGTCTGATTTATCATTTTCTGCAAACGACGGGCAATGACTACCGTATCTTTTTTATTCTTAATCGGGAAAACGCCCAGGAACTCTTCTCCACCCCAACGGCCGATAGTGTCGCTCTTTCGGCTCGATTGCTTCATATTTCCTGCAACCATTTTCAGCATGGTATCCCCGGTGGTATGACCATACTGCTCATTAAACTTATGAAAATAATCAATATCCGCGAAAAGGACTGCAAACGACTGACGAAGCCTGTGGAATTCTGAAAAACGCATTCTGAGCGTGGCTTCCAGCAACACTCGGTTAGGCAGATGAGTCAATGAATCATGATAAGCCAGAGAATAGAGATTCTGCACAAGGAAAGTATCTCTGTCCATAATGCTCAGTTCTTCAAACATTTCCGCCACCATGGTAATGCGCCCCTGGTTATCTGTCAGGGGAATGAAATGGGCACTGATAACTATCCGGAATCCGTTTTTATGAGTAAAAATGAGTTTTTTAGCTATGACTTTCTCTTCATCCATACATTGAAGCAGCGGGCAATAGGGCTGACAGAGTGGTGTTCCCTTCTCATCCAGATGATGCAGGTTTGTGGTCGGACATTTCCGGCCAATCATTTCCTCCCGGGTGTATCCGGTAATACGCTCGGCTTCATTATTCCAGAACAGAATCGTCCTGTCAGGACTCACAATATATAATCCATAAGGTAAATGCTCCGCCAGCTGGCGGAATATTTCCACATTAATCATATCCTGCCATCCCTTCTCGCAGCCTCTCTCACCGAGGTTGATTTCCGCATACTCCTCCTTTTTATCATCCCCGCTTATGCCTGTCCTGTCCATTATGGATAAAAAAAGACAGGTATGAGATGACCCTCGCAAGCTGAAGTTTGCTGTCAGCAAATCCCTGCTGGATTTGAGTTGGAAAAATTGCTTTGCAACTCCCGAAACCGCAGAGCTTCACTCCGAGACAGTAAGGATCCTATCGGATTCTCGGGTAAAGGATTCTGCGAACAGCAGCCTTTGCATAAAGGCCGGTATTCAGTAGTCCGCTCAGATTTCCACACTTCTTTCGTGGAATTTATCTAATGTTGACCGGTGGCCTATGCTGATTACGGTGGAAGGCAGATGGGGCAGCAGGCCGTATAATGCGGCTTCAGTTTCTTCATCCATAGCGGAGCTGGCTTCGTCCAGAAACAGCCAACGGGGTTTCCGGAGCAGTATGCGGACGAAGGCCGCCTTCTGCTGTTCTCCCAGGGAAAGGACATTCATCCAGTCGCCTTCAGTATCCAGCTGACTGACATGCTTCTCCAGACGGCATTGTTTCATAAGTGGAATCAGTACATCATCCCCCGCATCTTCCCCCGGATAAGATAGAGCATGGCGGAGCGTACCAAAAGGAAGATAAGGCTTCTGGGGAATAAAGAGCATAGCCCCTTCTGCCGGAAGTTCCATCTTTCCTTCCGCATAAGGCCAGAGCCCGGCGAGAACACGGAGGAGCGTTGATTTTCCTGCCCCACTGGAACCTCGGATAATGACTTTTTCACCTTCCTTAAAAGTCATTGACACATGACGGAGAAGTTCCTCCCCATTCGGGAGGTCGACCTGCACATCATGCAGTGCCAGCACATGTCCACCTCTCGTTATCCGCAGTTTCTTTTCCGCCTGCTGCGCTGCTTTCGTCTGCGCCTCCATATGGTCAGTAAATGCGCGGAGACGATTGGCGCAGGCCTGCCAGGAGGCGATGCCTGTATATGCATTCACCAGATAGGACAGAGAGTCCTGAACTTTGCCAAAACAGTTGGCGATCTGCATCAGACCGCCCAGAGAAATCTTTTTTGTAAGATATCTGGGAGCCGCCACCACAAATGGAAAAATAATGGCAATCTGCCCGTACCCACTGGTGAGCCAGGACAGCTGCTTGTTTTTCTTTATTACCAAATACTGATTAGCTACCGCCAGAAGGAACCGGAAAAACAGAGCCTGGTTTTCCCGTCCGCCTCCATGATAAAAGGCCACACTTTCTGCCGTATCGCGGAGGCGCATCATACCAAATCGGAAATTTGCTTCCCTCTTCTGCTGTTCATAGTTGAGCGCAATCAGTTTCTTCCCCACCTGATGAGTCACCCAGGTACCGGCCACAGAGTATAAAAGGGCCGTCCACACCAGGTAGCCTTCCAGATGGAATGTGTGTCCCCATAGAGTAAACGTCAGTGTCTCTGACAGATTCCACAGCACTACGATAAAGCAGACTATGGTAGTTACCGCCTGCAGCAGCCCCTGCATGAGGCTCAGCGACTGGGAAGTAAACGAATCAATATCTTCAGAAATACGCTGATCCGGGTTATCCCCTCTGCCGCCGGAAAAGACTTCCATCCGGTAATACATATCCCCTGCCGTCCACCGGGCCAGATACTTTTCTGTCATCCACCGGCGCCATCGAAGCGCCAGCTTCTGCTGAAAATAATCAGCATAGACGGAGAAAGCGATATAGGCAAAAGCATAACCGGTGAACTGAATCAGCCCATGATAAATGGCCTGACAATCATAGTTCTGCAACGCCGAATAAAAGGAATTGAACCAGTCATTGAGCAGCAGTGTCATATATACAGCTGCTATAGTAAGCGCCGCAATGAGTAAGCCCATAATCCAGGCTTTCTTCCTTTCTTCTCCCTTCCAGTATGAAAAGAGGAGCCGGCTAAGAGAACATCGGTATTGTTTATCCATCATAATCCCTCATTCCTTTTCATATCCTTAAGGCCTATTGTACCAGATTGCCCGCCCTGCCAGAGAGTCGTACAATATAGATAAGAATAACTATAGTTATAAAGGAGGTCCCTTATGAAAAGATGGATACGCATGGTTCTTATGGCCCTGGTGCTGACGCTGGGAATAGTTCCTCTTTCCCATGCATCCAACCCCATTTCCAGAGATGGATACTACCACGGCATCTTCCTTGGCGGCAAAGTCAAGGTTGTCAACTATGGAGCTGACATAAAAGTCAAAGTGGTGAATTCCTTTGCTAACCTTAAAGTAAAACCTGTCACCGCCTTCCCGGATGATATCGGCGAATGGCAGTTTGTCAGCTATGGAGAAGACTTTACCATCCAATACGTAAACAGCTTCCCCGACATCACCATCCAGTTCGTTTCCAGCTTTCCGGGAGTAAGATGATAGATGAGCCTGCACCTCATAATCCGCAGAACTCCTTCCGGGATTTCCGGGTTGGTTTGATAACAAAGTATTGTTGCTCCAATGAAACTCGATAAATACCAACTCCATTGGCATTAACACACAAATTATCCTATATCCCAAAAAGATGGACTCAATCACCTGTTTCGGCATTGAGTCCATCTTTTTCAGTATATATACTTTTACTGTTTATTCTTTTTCTTATAATATTCTGCCTTATCCCGGTACATGGCATTATCGGCTTCCTGAATGGCATTCATAATTTCTACGGCATCGGCTATCCACTGACCACCAGCGGCAATGGACAGATTTCCAAGGCGGGACGCTTCATCCCGCAACCGTTTCAGTTGACTGGAAAATTCGCTTTCGGTTATATGTTGGAGCAATACTACAAATTCATCTCCGCCAAGGCGGTACACATGGTCCGCACCATAGAGTCCCACCAGAAAACCAGCAACGGTACAAAGAGCTGCATTTCCTGCCAGATGCCCTTCCGTGTCATTGATTACCTTCAGCCCATTCATATCAATAAAGATAACTCCCGACACAATTATGCGCCTGCCTCAACCGCAACACTTCATCACTGTAGGCATTCCAGTTATTAATCTCTGTCAATCCATCACAGCGCCCGAGATGCTCCAGTTCATGAATGAGATGGTGATTAGTAATCCTGGCCCCCAGGAAAAAAGAAAGCGTTTCCAGAAGTTCTGCCGTATTAAACTGATCCGTCACCTCGAAATTATCTCCCCCCCAGATATCCAGCAATCCGCCCCTGACGATAGAACGGAAAAGCCATAAGCCTCTTAATTCCCTGTTGCTTCAGATTTTCATAATCCACCATGTCGCCCATATTTCTGAGCACTTCGATGTCTTCCATGATTACGCCAGGATAATCCCTGAGAAACAATTCCCATCCGTTTCCAGCAGATAGATTCGGTCCGAATGAATAAACCGGCTGATTTTCTGCAGTGCATGATTCATAGCCGATTCATAACCTTCCCCATCGTTCAATATCTTGGCAACGCGGACAATAGCCTCATTAGTCACCCGCTCACGCTGCACATGCATCTCCCGGGCATGTTCTTCACTGATGTTCATGAAGATAAAAGAAACAT
>OGYX01000049.1_pt1 | contig 75966 bp, 79 predicted proteins | sample 1576601 | NCBI WGS metagenome assembly OGYX01 (sample SAMEA3541561, study PRJEB24748) | human gut metagenome | biome: human gut; feature: human-associated habitat; material: faeces | place: China | collected 2012 | reverse complement strand
GAACAGGCGCGGATCGGCGATTTGTAAAAAACGCTTTCAAAAATGCGGAGTGTCACCTTGGATCCTTATAAATAGTTCTTCTTATCTTCTTTCTGACTCATACATGACCAACACCACCACTTCAAATCAGGATTGTATAAAAACGAATAATCTATAGAATTCTTACTAAATTATGCTATAATATACAAGATTAATCAAACAGTTTCAAAATGAAAGAGGGAGTATCAAATGAAAAGGTTATTATTAGTTTTAATGCTGATTCTGGGAGCAGTAATGATCACAAGCCGTCCGGTGGCGACTTATGCATATACAGATGAAGAAAAGCAGCAGGCGAAATCATGGCTGTCTTCGCATGGTTATCCACCAACAAGAGCAGGGGCAGAACAGGCATATCAGGATTATATGGATGGAAAGATTGATGTTCCAGAAGCAGATGCATATATGGGAAAGAACCAGAAAAATGACATAGAAGAAAAGAAAAATTCAACTGTGAAGACAGAAACAAAAAAAGATAAACAATCTAAAAATACCAATAAAAATAGTACAACAAAACAAGAAAATTCATCTACAGAACAGACAAACAACAGTACAACATCTGCAAAAGAATCAACAACACAAGGAACAACAGAAACAACAACGACCAAAGTGACAACAGAAACAAAAGAACAGAAACAACAAAAAGAAGAAAAAAAGAAAAAAGAGCAGAAAGAAACAAAGAAAAAACACACAACAGGGATTGCAATCGGAGCAGCTGCAGTTGTGATTTTTGCTTTACTTGTAGTATTTATGCGAAAGAGAATGTAAAAAATGCTATGCTGAAGTGATAGAAAATTCACTTGACACAACAGTTAGCGAGTGCTATTCTATAAATAAATTACATAACGTCTTCAGGGCAGGGTGCAAGTCCCTACCGGCGGTTATAGCCCGCGAGCCTTATATGGCATGACTTGGTGAGATTCCAAGGCCGACAGTACAGTCTGGATGGAAGAAGATTTAAGAAGTGATATTGATCATCATGTCCTGGGATTTTTATAATTCCAGGATTTTTTTATTTCAAAAAGAAATATCAAGATATCAAAAAGGAGTTCCTGAAGAATTAGAACAAAGATCAGGAACTCCTTTTTATATTTCCGATTTCAATACCAATCAAAATCCAACCTCCCAAAATCAAAGAACCTGAAGGGAAGGGAGAAAAATATTTGAAAGAAGAATATATGCGGCGTGCGATCGAACTTGCCAAGAAAGGCTGTGGATATACCAATCCAAATCCTTTAGTCGGAGCAGTGATCGTAAAAGATCAAAGGGTTATTGGGGAAGGATATCATGAGAAGATCGGCGGATTACATGCAGAGCGAAATGCCTTAAAAAACTGCATAGAAGATCCTGAGGGAGCTGAGATTTATGTAACATTGGAGCCATGCTGCCATTATGGAAAAACACCACCATGTACGGAAGCGTTGATCGAAGCAGGGATCAAGAAAGTATATGTCGGGAATTTAGATCCCAATCCGAAAGTAGCAGGGGGCGGGATCAAGATCCTAAATGACCATGGAATAGAAACTGAGACAGGAATTCTTGAAGAAGAGTGCAGACAGTTAAACGATATATTTTTTCATTATATTCAGAATGATATTCCATATACAGCACTAAAATACGCAATGACATTGGATGGAAAAATCGCAACGGCAACTGGTGAATCCAAGTGGATCACAGGAGAAGAAGCCAGAAGACATGCACATACATTACGACACCAGTATGCAGCGATCATGGCAGGAATCGGTACGGTTTTAGCAGATGATCCGATGTTAAATGCACGGATCGAACATGGGAATGATCCAATTCGTGTGATATGTGATTCAAACTTAAGGATTTCGGAAGAATCAAATATCGTAAAAACAGCCAGAGAAATTCCAACGATCATTGCTACCATAAGTGAAGATCAAGAAAAAATTGCAAAATTAGAACAAAAAGGATGCAAGATCTTAAAAACGTCAGAGCAAGATGGAAAGGTCAATGTCAAAGAAGTTTTAAAACAGTTAAGAAATATGGAAATTGACAGTGTTTTAGTTGAGGGTGGTGGAATCTTGAATGAATCCTTGATCAAAAACGACTGTGTTCACAAAGTTTACGCCTATATTGCTCCAAAATTATTTGGAGGAGAAAAGGCCAAAACACCTGTAGAAGGCAAAGGGATCGAAAGGATCCAAGAAGCTTTGGTATTTGATGAATTAAAGGCAACACCACTTGGAAATGACATATTACTGGAAGGGAAGGTGAGATCATGTTTACCGGAATCGTAGAAGAATTAGGAACAGTCATATCCCTGAAGCGAGGAAGCAAAGCAGCAGTCCTTACGATCAAAGCAAATGTTATTTTTGAAGATCTTAAATTGGGAGACAGCGTAGCAGTTAATGGGGTCTGCCTGACAGCGACTCACATTAGCGGCAATACATTTCAGGCAGACGTGATGAATGAGACATTCAACCGAAGCAGTCTTGGAAGTTTAAAAAAGGGATCTGTCGTCAACCTAGAGCGAGCGATGGCAGCCAATGGAAGGTTCGGAGGTCATATGGTAGCAGGCCATGTGGACGATACAGGGGAACTTGTTAGTGTAAAACAAGATGATAATGCTGTATGGTTTACGATCAAAGCCCCAGAAAATATCATGAAATACTGTATTGAAAAAGGATCGATCGCACTCGATGGAATCAGCCTGACGATCGCTAAGTTAAGCGATGATACCATTTCCGTATCCATGATCCCACATACCATAAAAAATACCAATTTTGGATATAAAAAACCAGGAGATAAGATCAATCTGGAGAATGACATGGTTGGGAAATATATAGATAAACTGCTGCATTTTGATCAGCAGGAAACAAATGACAAACATACAAACAGCACCTTAACAATGGAAATGTTAAGAAATGCTGGATTTTAATAAAAACGAGGAGGGAAAAGACAAGATGAGCGATGTAGTATGCGAAGTAATCGCACAGCTTCCAACAAAATATGGAACATTTGAGGCACATGGGTATGTAGACCAGAGAAGTGGGGAACATCATGTAGCACTGGTCAAAGGAGATATCGCAGACGGAGAACCAGTTTTATGCCGTGTGCATTCTGAGTGCCTGACCGGGGATACTTTTGGATCTCTACGCTGTGATTGTGGAGAACAGCGAAGCCGTGCAATGCGTCAGATCGAGAAAGAAGGACGAGGGGTTTTCTTATATATGCGTCAAGAAGGACGAGGAATCGGATTGATCAATAAACTGAAAGCTTATGTATTACAGGAACAGGGAATGGATACAGTTGAGGCCAATTTAGCTCTTGGATTTAAAGATGATGAACGAGATTACAGTGCAGGAGCCATGATCTTACAGGATTTAGGAATCAAAAAACTACGACTGATGACAAACAATCCAACCAAAATTGACGGATTAAATGAATATGGACTCGAGATCGTAGAACGAGTACCAATCCAGATGCCAATCAATCCATTTGATAAATATTATATGCAGACAAAGCAAAAGAAAATGGGACACATGACAACATACGAAGTTTAAATTAACAGAAAAATCAAAAAAATTAAGGTCCCAGGGACCTTAAGATTAACGAAATTAACGAAGAAAAAGGAGTAATTAAAATGAGAGTATTAGAAGGTAAATTAGTAGCAAGCGGATTAAAAGTAGGAATCGTAGCAGCCAGATTTAATGAATTTATCGTATCCAAATTAGTATCCGGAGCTTTAGATGGATTGAAAAGACATGATGTGAAAGAGGAAGATATCGATATCGCATGGGTACCAGGAGCTTTTGAGATTCCACTGATCGCAGACAAGATGGCAAAAAGCAAAAAATACGATGCAGTGATCTGTCTTGGAACAGTGATCCGTGGAGCAACAAGCCATTATGATTATGTATGTAACGAGGTATCCAAAGGAATCGCACAGGTATCATTAAATACAGGAATTCCAGTCTTATTCGGAGTTGTTACAACAGAAAATATCGAGCAGGCGATTGAACGTGCTGGAACAAAAGCAGGAAACAAAGGATATGACTGTGCATTATCTGCAATCGAAATGGTACAGCTGATCAAAGAAGTAGAAGCATAAAAAGAATCAGAAATTAAAGCAGGAAGTTAGTATGGAACAATATTATTTAGGATTTGACGCAGGAACACAAAGTGTAAAAACAGCAGTTTATGATATTGATATGAACCTGATCGTGCAGGATACCAATGCAACAATCTTAAATTATCCACATCCAGGATGGGTGGAAATGGATGCAGACCAGTACCTTCATGCAACGGTTACAGGGATCAGAAACTGCGTTACAAAGATGAAAGAAAAGAATCTGGACCCAGATAACATCCGTTCTATTTTTGGAGATGGGATCATCTGCGGGATTGTTGGTGTCGATAAGGATTGCCATGCGATCACACCTTACATCAATTATCTGGATTCCAGAACAAAAGAAGATGTTGAGGAACTAGCATCCCATCATTATGAGATCTGGGCAAAAGAGACTGGAAATCCTCAGCCAAACTGCATGTTTCCAGCGATGTTTGCACGTTGGATGATGAAAAATTGTGAAGGATTTAAAGAAAAAGGCAGAAAATTCATGCACAATGCCCCATATATCCTGGCCAATCTTGCAGGACTGTCTGCAGAAGATGCATTTATCGACTGGGGAACAATGTCTGGATGGGGACTAGGATACCGTGTAACAGAGAAAAAATGGTCCAAAGAACAATTAGAGATCCTTGGAATTCCAATGGAAATGATGCCAAAGATTCAAAAACCATGGGATATCATTGGAACATTATCACAGACATTTGCAAAAGAAACCGGATTGAAACCAGGAATCCCAATCTGTGCGGGAGCCGGAGATACGATGCAGTCCATGATCGGATGCGGAGTGATCAAACCAGATCAGGCAGCCGACGTAGCAGGAACATGTGCGATGTTTTGTATCGCAACCGATGGGATCAATGAAGAATTAAGCAAACCAGAAAATGAACTGATCTTTAACAGCGGAACTTTAGAAAATACATACTTTTATTGGGGATTCATAAGAACCGGTGGATTAGCACTTCGTTGGTATCGAGATAATGTATGCAACGAAGCAGGAAATGGAGCATATTTTGATGAATTAAATGAGAAAGCACAAAATGTGCCATGCGGATCCAAAGGAGTCCTGTTCCTTCCATATTTAACAGGAGGATTTGGAGAAACATCCAATGCAAGTGCCTGTTTCCTGAATATGACGATGGACACAGATCAGGGAGTACAGTGGCGTGCAGTTTTAGAAGCGATCGGTTACGATTATATGAGTGTGACAGATATTTATAAAAAAGCAGGCGTGCCACTTGAATTTATGACGATCACAGAAGGTGGAAGTAATTCAGAAGTCTGGAATCAGATCAAAGCAGACATGTTAGGATGTAAGAGTGCCACATTAGAAAATGCACAAGGAGCAGTTCTTACAGATGCAGTGATCGCAGCATATGCGGTAGGAGATTTGGAAGATCCAAGTCAGGTATTTGAAAAAACAAGAAAGATCAAGAAAATTTATGAACCTGATCCAATAAGAACAAAATACTATCGCAGTATTTATGAACAACAAAGAAAACTAATTAAAGACGATATGGCAGCAGTTTTTGAGACTTTACACCAGATCAGTAAGATTCAAGAACAAAGCAATGATTAAAAAAATGAAAAGGCTTCTTTACAAGAGGCCTTTTTTTCTTGTACAATAAAAGATAAAGTATATAAAAATAAGTTATAAGCAACTAACTTTGCAGATGATTTTTGATTAATTAGATTTCAAGGAGGAAAAAGTCATGGATAACGAAAAGATTGAAAAATTACAACAGATGATCGATGAAAGTAATCATATCGTATTCTTTGGTGGCGCAGGTGTTTCAACAGAGAGTCATATTCCAGACTTTCGAAGCACGGATGGTTTGTATCACCAGACTTATAAATATCCACCCGAGGTTATGGTAAGTCATACATTTTATACACAGCATACGGAAGAATTTTATGATTTTTATAAGAATAAGATGATCTTTTTGGATGCAAAACCGAATAAGGCACATTTAAAACTGGCAGAAATGGAACAGGCGGGAAAACTGTCTGCGATCGTTACGCAAAATATCGACGGGCTTCATCAGGCAGCAGGAAGTAAAAATGTCTTTGAACTGCATGGCAGTGTTCACAGAAACTATTGCCAGAAATGCGGCAAGTTCTTTGATGTGAATTATGTTGTGAATGCCAAAGGAGTCCCATATTGTGACGAATGTGGGGGAATCATCAAACCAGATGTTGTATTATATGAAGAAGGCTTAGACTCTCAGACGATCAATGGGGCAGTCAGAGCCATTTCCAAGGCAGATATGCTGATCATTGGAGGAACATCACTGGTTGTTTATCCAGCCGCTGGAATGATCGATTATTTTAAAGGAAAATATCTTGCAGTACTGAATCGTGATGCGACAAGCAGAGATAAACAGGCAGATTTGTGCATTACAGACCCAATCGGAGAAGTACTGGGAAGAATCAGGGTATAAAGATGAAGAAAAAAGATATAATCTTGATCGTAGCAGTACTGGCAATTTCGCTGATCAGTTTTGCAGCGATCAAGATGACACAAAAAGACGGAAAAGAAGTGATTGTGACAGTTGACGGAAAAGAAGTGTACAAAACATCCATCAAGAAAGATCAGATCTATCAAATTCCAGAGGAAAATGGCACGAACGTCATGCAGATCAAAGATGGAAAAGTTACAATGAAAAAAGCAGACTGTAAAGACCAGATCTGTGCAGACCATAAAGCAATCGAGAAATCAGGAGAAACGATCGTATGTCTGCCACATAAAGTAGTGATCGAGATTCAATCAGAAGATGGCAAAGAACAGGAATTAGACGGAGTAACACAATAAACATCAGATGAGATGGTAAACAACAGGAGAAATAAAATATATGTCAACGAAAAGATTAGCGACAGATGCGATGTTTTTAACATTGGCACTTGTTGTATCCTATATAGAAGTATTGATCCCGGTACCAGTTGGAATTCCCGGAGTGAAATTAGGACTTGCCAATGGAGTGATCATGGTTTTGTTATTCTTTACAACATGGACAAGAACGCTTGAGATCTCAGTGATCCGAGTTGTACTGGCAGGATTCTTGTTTGGAAATCCAATGACGATCGCCTACAGTCTGGCAGGAGGGATCTTAAGTCTGGTCATCATGGGACTTCTAAAGAAGATTGATGGATTCTCACCCATTGGAATCAGCGTTGGAGGCGGAGTAGCGCATAATATTGGGCAGCTCAGTGTTGCTGTTTTCTTAATGGAGAATACAAAGATTTATTATTATGCACCAGTATTACTGATCACAGGAACGATCGCAGGGATCATCATCGGAGTGTTAAGTGGAGTGCTAGTTAAGAAGATCCCGCCACAACTATTTCGATAAAAGATTTGAAATTTCTACAAAATCGTGGTACTACTATATGTATACACTTTCTAACAGGCAATGATTTTGAAGAAAGGAGTCACAATTGAGAACAAAATTAAATGAGATCATAAAGAATGGACATATTGGTATGATCGCAGTATTTTTTATAGTTTATATGATCACATTTTCCTACATTGAAGATCGAGATGTGCATCATTACATCATACATACAACGATAGATGATCAGATACCATTCTGTGAATATTTCATCGTACCATATCTATTATGGTTCTTATTTGTAGCAGTTACAGTTTTTTATTTTATGTTTTTTAATAAGAATCAATGGAAAGAATATTATCAGCTGATCATAACACTTGGAATAGGCATGACACTGTTTTTGATCATCTCATTAGTATTTCCGAATGGACAGGATCTAAGACCAGTTCTTACTGGAGACGGCATTTTTATCAAAGCAGTACAGATGATCTATCACACGGATACTCCGACGAATGTACTTCCAAGTATCCATGTATTTAACTCTCTGGCATGCTGCGTTGCGATTTTGAAGAATCAGAGAAAATATAAGAAAAGCACCGATACAGCATGTGTTGTCTTAACGATATTAATTATCATGTCGACGATGTTCTTAAAACAACACAGTGTGGTGGACGTAGTGCTCGCAGCCCTGATGTATACTGGATGTTACAGGATCATCTATGGGAATGAATTATGGTCACAGAATGCATTTCGCACGTTTATTTTCAGCGATCATTCGTGAATCACGCTTGACACGACCAAGAAAGATTTGCTATAAATACCAGAGAGAAACCGCAGAAATTGGAGTAGAGAAGAATGAGAAAAAAGATTTGGATGATCCTGGTATGCATCATATCCATGAGTTTTTGTATGGCAGGATGTACTGGCAATACAAGCAAGAAGAAATCAAATGGCAAGATAAGAATTACAACAAGTTTTTACACCATGTATGATTTTGCAAAGAAGATCGGTGGAGACAAAGTAGAAGTGATCAATTTAGTACCAGCAGGAACAGAACCTCATGACTGGGAACCATCAACGAAGGATCTGATCGAGATGGAGAAATCAGACATCTTCATTTACAATGGAGCCGGCATGGAACAATGGGTAGATGACGTTTTGGAAAGTCTTGATACGGAAGAACTTACAAGCGTTGAAGCATCCAAAGGGATCAAGTTACTAAAAGATCAGGATGCACATGAACACGATCACGAACACAACAGTGAGAATGATCCCCATGTCTGGTTAGATCCACAGAATGCAAAGTATGAGATGAACAAGATCAAGAAAGCATTGATCAAAGTGGATGCAGAGAATAAAGATTATTACGAAGCGAATTATAAGAGATACGCAAAAGAATGTGACAAATTAGATACATTATATAAGGAAGAAACATCCAAACTTACAAAGAAAGAACTTGTTGTGGCACATGAAGCATTTGGCTATCTATGTCACGCATATGGGTTAGAACAGATGGGAATTGAGGGATTATCCGCAGATGATGAACCAGATCCCAAACAGATGAGCGAAGTGATCCGCTTTGCAAAAGAACATCAGGTAAAAACAATCTTTTTTGAAGAACTGGTGAGTCCGAAAGTAGCGAAAACCATTGCAAAAGAGACCGGAGCCAATGCAAAGATGTTAAACCCCCTGGAAGGACTAAGTAACAAAAAAATCAAAGCAGGAGAAGATTATTTTTCCGTAATGAAACAAAATCTCGCTGCGATCAAAGAGGCATTAAGCGAATGAGTGAATCAAACACAAAACAGATGATACAATTAAATCATGTAAAATTCGGATACAGTGATACGGAAGTCTTAGAAGAGATCAATCTGACGATCCATGAAGGCGAATATGTCGTTCTGACTGGTGAAAATGGAAGCGGAAAAAGTACACTTATGCGTCTGATCTTAGGTGAAATGAAACCAGATGAAGGAGAGATCATCCTGATGAACAATGATCCAAGATTAAAGAAACGGATCGGTTACGTGTCACAGAATGGGATCAGTAAGAACCAGAGCTTCCCAGCAACGGTAGAAGAGATCATGATCACAGGACTTTATCAGGAACTTGGCTTGTTTCATCTGCCACATAAAAAACATAAGAATAAGATCAAAGAGACACTAAGGGATTTTGGAATGGAAGAATTCCTTAAGAGACGGATCGGTGAATTATCTGGTGGACAGCAGCAGCGAGTGATGATCGCAAGAGCAATGATCGGAGATCCGAAACTTCTGATCTTAGATGAACCAACAACGGGAGTAGATGCAAGATCAACAAAGATTTTGTACGATATGCTCTATGAGATTAATACAAAATACAATACGACCATTTTTATGATCACACACGGAAGACTGCAGGAATGTAAAGGATGTGATCGTATTTTAAGAATGGATGAAGGGAGGATCGTGGAAGAATGATCGAGATGTTACAATACGGATTTATGCAGCGCGCATTTATCACAGGAATCTTACTGGCCGTGATCGCACCATTGATCGGAATCACGATCGTCTTAAAAAGAATGTCCATGATCGGAGATGCACTCTCTCATGCATCCCTGGCAGGTGTTGCTCTGGGCTTGTTATTAGGAATCAATCCAATCTTAGGAGCAATGGGGATCTGTCTGTTTGCAGCCCTGGGAGTTGAAGCAATCCGAAGAAAGATCCCAAGATATTCTGAGATGGCGATATCGATCATTATGTCAACAGGGATCGGACTTGCCGGTATTCTATCCGGATTCGTAAAAAACGGAACGAACTTTAACAGTTTCTTATTTGGAAGTATCATATCCATCAGCAAAGGTGAACTGAAGATCGTATGTGTGATCAGTGTGTTAGTATTGCTCTGTGTATTGCTTCTATATAAAGAACTATTCTATATCGGATTTGATGAAAATGCAGCAAGGATCAGCGGTGTACCTGTCAAGACGATCAATTTTATCTTTACTTTATTGACCGCATTGACGGTATCGATCGCATCAAGAACGGTTGGAACACTGATCGTCTCATCCATGCTTGTGATCCCGATCGCATGCGGAATGCAGGTAGGACGAAGCTACAAAGCAGTCATGATTATCGGTGTGATCACAGCATTGGTCACAACAGTGATCGGATTAACATTGTCTTATTATGTAGGTCTTAAGCCAGGAGGAACGATCGTACTGCTCGAGGTGGTATGTTTCCTGATCCTTGCACTGATAAGCAGGTATACGAAGTAAATTTTTTGACATTTATCAGAAAATTTTATATAATAAAAAGAAGGCATGCATAACAGAATAAAACTGCATGCCTTCTTTTTTGGAAAAAACAATGAAAGGAAAGGCAAGTCAATGATTGTTCAGCTAATAGAAAATATATATCAGTTTTTATGGGGAGAATGGATTCATGTTCCGTTACCAGGAGGTGGAAGCCTGGGACTTTCGCTGCTCATTATATTGCTGCTTCCAGCAGGTATCGTTTTTACGATCAAAACAAAATTTTTACCAATCCGTCTGTTCCCGGATATGGTCAAAGCATTAACATCAAACAATAAGAATGGAAAAGATGAAAAAAGCAGTCTTTCTTCTTTACAGACTTTGATCGTATCAACAGCAACACGTGTCGGAATGGGGAATCTGACAGGAGTTGTCGCAGCAATATCCGCAGGTGGAGCAGGGGCCGTATTCTGGATGTGGATCACAGCATTGCTTGGATCATCGACAGCCTTTATCGAAGCAACTCTTGCACAGTTACATAAAGAAAAAGACCCCCTGTATGGTGGATATCGAGGAGGACCAGCCTATTATATTCACCACTTTATGGAAGAAAAACAAGGAAAGAAGAAAAAACACACGCTGATCGCTGTCTTATTTGCAATTTCAGGATTGATCTGCTGGTGTGGGATCAGTCAGGTGGTAAGTAATTCCGTGGCAGAATCATTCCACAATGCCTTCCATATTCCAACACTTTATACAACGATCGTGCTTGTTATTGTGGCAGCAGTGATCGTACTAAGGAAGAATGCAACGGTCAAAGTATTAGATATCGTGGTACCGATCATGGCAGTCATTTACTTCGGGATTACGATTTTTGTGATCCTCACGAATCTGCCAAGCATTCCAGGGGTTTTTGCAAGAATCTTCAAAGAAGCCTTTGGAATCCGTCAGGTCGCAGCCGGAGGATTTGGAGCAGTTCTTATGAACGGAGTGAAACGAGGATTATTCTCCAACGAAGCAGGATCAGGATCCGCACCATGTGCAGCCGCAGCTGCAGACTGTGAACGCCCAGCACAGATGGGACTGGTACAGGCATTAGGAGTCTTCATCGACACGATCGTGATCTGCAGCTGTACGGCAATGTTAATGTTATTAGCACCACAGAATCTGACCAATGGATTAACCGGTATGAACTTGTTACAGACAGCAATGAACTACCATTTAGGAGGATTCGGAGTTGTATTTATCGCAGTGATCCTCTGGATGTTCAGCTTCTCGACATTCCTTGGAATCTTATTCTATGCAAGATCCAACGTCGCCTACCTGTTCGGTGACAAATGGGGATGGCAGACAGCCTATAAAGTATTAGCACTTGTGATGTTATTTATCGGAGGAATCCAGACCTATACATTCGTATGGGATTTAGGAGATGTCGGAATTGGGTTAATGACGATCTTTAATATCTTCATCCTGTATGCAATGTCAGGACAGGCGATCAAAGAGTTAAAGAACTATGAAGAAACAAAGAAGAAATCGATCGAAGAAAGAGCATATGCATTGCAGGAAGATGAATAGGAAGTAAATAAGTGAAAATGTCCAATGAAGCGATTATAAAATAAATTGCTGCATTGGACATTTTTAACATAAAATAAATTGTCAGTTATAGATTACACAAACAGCTTCTTACGTGTCCTAAAATAAGCCACCAGAACCATCGTTCCAGTCAATACCCAAGAGATCGGATAGATCGCCATCAAAAGTTTATAATCATGGAACCAGTTACAGACCGTTGCAAGCCAGATCAAACGTAATACACAAGATCCAAACACTGTCAGGATCGCAGGAGTCATGGAACGTCCAAATCCACGCAGACATCCACCACTGATTTCATAAGAACTTGTCAGATACTCGAATGTTAGAACGATCAAAAAACGAAGCTGGGCATAATGATAGACAGATGGATCACTTGTAAATAATCCAATAAAGAACGTACGGAATACAACAAAGATTGTACTAAGGATTCCGCAAGAGATCACACTGCACAACATCCCAAGACGAAAAATCTTCTTACAACGCCCCTCATCCTTCGCGCCATAATTCTGTCCGGTAAATGTAACCACCGTCTGAGCAAAGGCATTGACCAGATAATAAGCAAAATACTCATAATTTAATTCCACCGCAGAACCCGCGATCCCGCCAGCTCCAAAACTGTTGATCCCAGACTGGATACAGACATTGGCAAGAGAGAAAACCATTCCCTGAAGTCCCGCAGGAACCCCAATCTTCAGGATCTTAGAAACGGCATCCTGATCGATCGTCAAAGACTTAAAAGACAAGCGGATCGGAAGTTCTTCATGCGTCAGAAAATAAAGAATCTGAACCGCACTTGTTACATTCGCACCAACCGTCGCAAGTCCGGCACCCGCAACACCCATATGAAATACAACGACAAATAGAAGATTCAAGATCACATTCACAACACCAGACACGATCAAAGCATACATCGGACGACGTGTATCTCCGATACTGCGAAGAATGGAAGCACCGAAATCATATAACATAAAAAATGGCATTCCAAGAAAATAAATCCGCAGATATAACGTTGCAAGATGAATGATATCCTTCGGTGCACCCATCAGCAAAAGGATTGGATGAGCCACAAACTGTCCAAGAATCAGCAAAAACACACCACTAAGCAGTGCAAGAGACACAGCGGTATGTACCACACGAGGGATCCGCTTCGTATCATTCTGTCCGATATAATTGGCGATCACAACATTAGAACCAAGAGAAATCCCAGAAAACAATGTAACCATCAAAGCGATCACAGAACTATTACTACCAACCGCCGCCAAAGCCTCGCTGCTCGCAAACCGTCCGACAACGGCAGTACCGACCGAATTAAAAAGCTGCTGTAAGATACTACAGGCAGCAAGCGGCATAGCAAACATTAACATCTTATCGAATAAACTTCCATGAAGCATATCCATCTTCACGGACTGTTTCGAAGAATTCTTCATATACAATACCCTCTTTCAAAAAACTATACAGATTCTAATACTTTTTGGGAAGATTATCAAGATGATTCCAGGAAAAACAACGAAGAAAGATGTATCAAATTCGAAACATTTCTTGTATAAAAAAAGCAGAATGATATACTAGGATGAGACATTAAGAAAACACATGAAAGAAAGAAGGAAGACACCATGCAAATCAGCATTCTGCTGCTAAAACAGATCGTACAACTATTCCTGATGATCCTCATGGGTTACATTATGGTAAAGATCAAATTTTTAAAAGAAGAAGACAGCAAAGTAATCTCAAAGATCATACTCTATCTGATCGTACCATCTGTGATCATCACCGCATTTCAGGTAGACTATACCCCAAGCATTATGAAAGGACTGGCAGTTGCATGTATCGCATCTGTGATCCTGCAGTTTTTATTACTGTTTGTCACATGGATTATGGGAAAAATGTTTCATTTAAACACGGTGGAATACACATCTGCCTACTATTCCAACTCAGGAAATCTGATCGTACCATTAGTCACCTATATCTTAGGAAAAGAATGGGTCATCTACGGCTGCGTCTTCATGAGTGTCCAATTATTCTTCATCTGGACCCACTGCAAATGTAAAATCAGTGGAGAAACAGAGATCAGTTTAAAGAAGATCCTGTTAAATATAAACATGATCTCTGTATTCGCAGGAGTATTCTTATTCTTCACGAAGATCAGATTTCCAGAGATCATAGGAAATACCCTGTCATCCGTTGGAAGTATGATCGGACCATTAAGTATGATCGTCACAGGAATGCTGATCGCAGGAGTTGATCTAAAGAAAGTATTTACAAACAAAAGAATCTACCTGGTCACATTCATCCGATTAGTGATCGAACCGATCATAGCACTGGTAGTCATTATTCTGTTAGGAATGAAAAACTGGCACCCACAGGCAGAAAACATCATCCTGATCACATACATGGCGGCGATCACACCATGCGCCTCAACGATCACACAGATGTGTCAGGTGTACGGAAACGATTCGAAATACGCAAGCGCGATCAATGTAATGACAACATTGCTGGCGGTGGTTACTATGCCGGTGTTTGTTTATTTTTATATGAATTTGTAATGTAAAATAATTGCAAGTAAAATATTAACAAAAATGATAATGATAGTATAATAAGAGATAATCAAAAATTTATAATGGAGTAAGATTTTACTGTCTATAATACTCCAAGAAATCACGAAGCTTCACAGAAGCATCCTCAAGCACTTCTACACGAGGCAGATAAACTACTCTGAAATGATCCGGATCCTTCCAGTTAAATCCACTTCCATGCACGATCAGAATCTTCTTCTCACGAAGCAGATCCAGAGCAAACTGCTCATCATTTGTAATGTTAAACTTCTTCGTATCAATCTTCGGGAAGATATAAAAAGCAGCTTTTGGTTTCACTGCACTGATACCAGGGATATCACACAACGCATTGTAAATAAACTCTCTCTGTTCGTAAATACGTCCACCAGGAATGATGTAATCATTGACACTCTGATGGCCGCCAAGTGCTGTCTGGACAACTGCCTGTGCAGGAACATTGGAACAAAGTCGCATATTTGATAACATATTTAAACCTTCAATATAATCCCTCGCGATCGCCTTATTACCACTTAAGATCATCCATCCGATACGGAAACCAGCGATCATATGAGACTTGGATAAACCAGAGAATGTCACACAGAACAGATCTGGAGCCAGAGAAGCAATAGATACATGTTCTTCTCCATCCATCACCAGACGGTCATAAATCTCATCAGAGAAGATCATCAACTGATGTTCTCTCGCGATATCAACAATCTGCTGTAAGACTTCTCTTGGATAAAGAGCCCCCGTTGGATTGTTAGGGTTGATCAGAACAATCGCTTTTGTACGGGAATTTACCTTTCGCTTGATATCTTCCATATCAGGATACCATTCAGACTGTTCATCACAGATATAATGAACTGCTTTCCCACCAGCAAGCGTTGCACAAGCCGTCCATAAAGGATAATCCGGAGAAGGGATCAAGATCTCATCCCCATCATCTAATAAAGCAGACATTGACAGATTGATCAGCTCACTGACACCATTTCCAGTATAAATGTCATCGATATCAACATTTGGGATCTTCTTAAGCTGCGCATACTGCATGATCGCCTTTCTTGCAGCAAATAATCCCTGAGAAGCAGAATATCCCTGGCAGTCAGCTAACTGATGTCTCATATCATAGATGACTTCATCCGGGGTTCTGAAACCAAATGGAGCAGGATTCCCGATATTTAATTTCAGGATATGAGTTCCGTTACGTTCCATGCGGTTCGCTTCATCTACGACAGGGCCACGTACATCGTAAAGCACATTATCTAATTTGGTAGATTTGCTAAATGTTCTCCTTGGAGAAGTTTCCAGATTCACAGCATTCCCTCCATTTCCAGAAAGCCAGTCAGCATCGACATCAAGAGTTTCTGATAAGAAATGAAGAATCTCCGCGCGAGGAACCGTCTTGCCACTGACATACTGGCTGATATGACTCTTCCCGACCTTGACTCCGGCAGTCTCTGCTGCATGAATAAGATCAACCTGTTTCATATGTTTTTGTTCCATTGCAGACTTCAAACGATCTGCAAAGGTAAATGTCTGATTCATAACACCCTCCGATAAAAGTTCAAAATAAAATTCAAAGTTCAAATGATTTTGTTTAATATAGCACAAAAATAAGAAAAGTTCAATAAAAGTTCAAAATAAAAGTCAAAAGTTCAAAGGAACAATATACAAAATAAGAAAAAAATTAAAGTTCGACAAAAAGTACAAAGATTTGTATTGAAATTTAGAAAATATATGCTATACTTTGGAAAGTATAAATAATTAACACGAATTGTGAAAATAAATGGGGATGAAATAGAATATGGAAGCAACAAGATTACAGATGCAGAACTTCCTAATCTTTTTATTAGATATGGTGGGAGTTACTGTTGGTTATTTTGCAGCAGTATGGCTGCGGTTTGGAAATATTGAAACAGGGTATACCGTGATGGGGAACGATACGTATTATCGTTGGCTCATTGCAATCGTAGTACTTATGATGATCTACTTTCTGTTTCGTCCAAATCGTGGTTTTTTTAAGCGCAAATTTATAGAAGAAATGAGAATGAATCTGCAGACGGTCATTCTGATGGCAGCAGGAATGGCGATGGTCGCATTCCTGATCCAGGATGCAGAAGATTACTCCAGATTTATCTATATCTTTACTTCTGGATTTGGATTTGTATGGATGCAGATCACACATCGAGCTTATCGGAAGTATTGGCTATCAAGAAGAAAGGATCATTCTTATGCAAGAAAGATGATGATCATCACAACGAGTGATCATGCAGAAGAAGTGATCGGAAACATCATGGAAGAGAAGAACTGGGACTTGTGGATCACAAGTGTTGCAGTTGTGGACAAAGACATGACAGGATGGCTCATCAACGAGATTCCGGTTGTAGCACATTCGTATCGAAGTATTTTTGAATATGCGATGCGGTCGGTTGTAGATGAAGTATTCTTATATATACCGATGGATGACGAATTTCCAATCGCGATGACGGTACAGAACCTTGAGGACATGGGAATTAAGACGAATCTTAACATTTCTCAGTTCCAGATCAATGAGAATCTGGAACGATCACTGGAGAAGGTTGGACCTTATGAGAGTGTAAGCTTCTCTGGTCATAATGTATCATTTGTCATGCTGATGATGAAGAGAGCAATGGACATTGCCGGGGGATTGGTTGGGATGTTGATCACAGCGATCGCAGTGATCATTGTTGGACCACTGGTGAAGCTAGAATCACCGGGGCCGCTGTTCTTCTCACAGAAGAGAGTTGGGAAGAATGGAAGAATCTTTAAGATCTATAAGATCCGTTCGATGTATCAGGATGCGGAAGAGCGCAAGAAAGAGCTTATGGCACAGAATGAGATGGACGGCTTGATGTTTAAGATGAAAGACGATCCGAGAATTACCAAGGTTGGAAAGTTTATCAGGAAGACAAGTATTGATGAACTTCCACAGTTTTGGAATGTACTGAAGGGGGATATGAGTCTGGTAGGGACAAGACCGCCTACAGTGGATGAGTTTGAGCAGTATAGTGCTTATCATAAGAAGAGACTTTGCCAGAAGCCTGGACTGACTGGGGTTTGGCAGGTAAGTGGAAGAAGTACGATCACGGACTTTGAGGAGATTGTTCAGATGGATGTTGATTATATCGATCATTGGTCTATCTGGAGAGATATTGGGATATTGTTTAAGACAGTGTGGCTTGTTGTTTGTGGGGATGATGGGGCACAGTAGGTAGATTTGAGAGTGTGGAGTTGTGGATTAGTTGATTGTTGATTGAACGAAGGGGACTATAAAATTGAAAAAAAGAGGTAACAAGAATTTAAGAATTGCGATGATCGGTCATAAGGTTGTTCCATCTAGAAGAGGTGGAATTGAACGTGTATTGACGATTATGTGTCCATTAATGATAAAAAAAGGCCACCAAGTAACATGCTTTAACCGATCTGGCGATAAAGTGGAAAATGAATATGTAAAAACTGTAAAAGGGAAAAAGTATAGGGGAGTTCAGTTAAAGAGAGTAATAACGATCAATAAAAGAGGATTAGCAGCGATGACATCCTCTTTTTCTGCTGCAATTTGTGCAGCATTTGGAAAATATGATGTTGTACATTTTCATGCAGAAGGACCAAGTGTATTTTTATGGATTCCGAAACTGTTTGGAAAACGATGTATTGTAACGATTCATGGAATTGACTGGGCGAGAGATAAATGGAAACACGGATTTGGTTCTAGATATATTAAGTTTGGGGAATATATTGCAGCAAAGTATGCAGATGAAGTGATTGTATTAAGTGAAAAAGTACAGAAGTATTTTAAGAAGTTTTATGACAGAGATACTGTTTTGATTCCGAATGGGGTTATGACACATGAGAATCGGAAAGCAAATTTGATCACTCAGAAGTTTGGACTTCATAAGGATGAGTATATTTGTGCGTTATCACGACTGACAGAAGAAAAGGGAATACATTTCTTGATCGAGGCTTATAAGGAACTTAAAACAGATAAGAAACTGGTAATCGCTGGGGCTACAAGTGATACGGATGGGTACGTGAAAATGCTGAAAGAGATGGCTGGAGATGATCCGAATATTATCTTTACTGGATTTGTTTCAGGACAGACACTTGAGGAGATTTATAGTAATGCTTATGTTTATGTGTTGCCTTCTAAGTTGGAGGGGATGCCACTTAGTCTGCTTGAGGCTATGAGTTATGGGAACTGTGTGATCGGGTCTGATATTGCTGAGATTGCTGACGTGGTTGAGGATAAGGCGATTTTGTTTAAGAAGGCTAATGTTGAGGACTTGAAGGAGAAGCTGCAGATGGTTTGTGATGATGTGGAGCTTGTGGAGAAGTATAAGAGTGAAGCGTCTGGGTATATTTGTGGTAGGTATAATTGGGAAGATGTTGTGAATAGAACTGTTGAGGTTTATAGAGGAAAGAAAAGCTGCAAGGAAAAATTAGTAGAGAATAGTAGTGTGGCTTCTATTTGAGGTTGTTAAGGTGAAAGGAAAGCAAAATGATTAGAGTATTACATTCTGTAAGTAATATGGATAGAGCAGGAATTGAAACAATGCTTATGAATTATTACCGACATATGGATCATGAAAAAGTTCAATTTGATTTTTTGTGTAATAAGACTAAACCAGGAGCTTATGATGAAGAAATAAAGCAAATGGGAGGTTATATTTTTCATACCCCAGGTTTAAATCCGGCAAAGTATCTTCAATATTTAAAATATATGAAAAAACTATTTGAAAAATATCCCCAATATAAAATAGTAGAGGCACACAATGGCGCTTTGGGTGTTTATGCATTACATGCGGCGAAAAAGAATAAAATTCCCGTTAGAATATTTCATGCACATGGAGCGAGCATTACCAAGGACTGGAAATGGCCGATTAAGATTTTTTGTAGAAGTCGATTAAAATATAATATAAATCATAATTTTACATGTGGTATAGAAGCAGCAAGATGTTATTTTGGAAATAAAGTCGTTGAAAACAAAGACTATGAATTTATCCCCAATGCAATAGAAGTTGAACGATTTTTATATAATGAAGAAATAAGAAATAGAATTAGATCAGAATATCATCTACAAGATAAAAAAGTAATAGGACATGTGGGGCGTTTTATGGCACAGAAAAATCATACTTTTTTAATTGATATTTTTGCAGAATATTATAAAAATCATAAGGATACAAAACTGGTTTTATTAGGAGATGGAGAACTAATGCCTAAAATCAAGGAAAAAGTTCAAACTCTTGGAATTGAAGATGCTGTTTTATTTGTAGGAAATGTAGGAAATGCGAATGAGTGGTATCAGGCATTCGATGCTTTTGTTTTGCCGTCAGTATGGGAAGGGTTGCCTGTTGTAGGAGTAGAAGCACAGGCAGCAGATTTACCATGTGTATTTTCAAATAACATAACGAGAGAGATTGGACTAACAGATAAGGCATTTTTTGTTTCTACATCAGACAAGAAACAATGGGTTGAGTATTTAGAGAAAGCTTTAGAAGATCAGTATAGAAAAAATAATTATGAAGTGATAACTAAGAATCAATATAATATTGTTGAAGAAGCTAAGAAATTACAGGAACGATATATAGAATTATATGAGGAGAATCGATGAAAATTGGTATTTTAACACATCAATATATAGATAACTATGGTGCTTTTTTACAAGCATATGCATTAAGAGAAGCAATGGCGAAAGCATTCCCTGATGATCAGGTTGAAATAATTAATTGCATTAATGTAAAACACTTTGTGATAAATGTAGGCGGATGGTTCCGCTTTTATAAAGATCGAGAAGGAATTAAGGAATGGCTAAGAAAAATCAGAATTCCCGGTATTTTTTCAAAAGCAAGAAAAAAATATATGACATTATCTAAAGCCTGTTTTTCGGCAAAACAGATTAATAAAATGGGGTATGACTACATTATTGTTGGTAGTGACGAAGTTTGGAACTTTAAAGACGGAAAAGGTGATGCTAAAGTTAAATTTGGACATGGTCTTACATGCAAAAATTTAGTTGCATATGCACCAAGTGTGGGCAAATCAAGTGCAAATGATGTGATTCCAAGTTATGTAGAAGAAGGAATTAAAAGATTTAAAGCAATATCAGCAAGAGATGATCTGACGGCAGATTTAGTAGAACATATTACAGGAAATTATCCAACAAGAGTTTTAGATCCAACATTTTTAAGTAAGTTTCCAAAAGCAAAATTAAAAGTAGCAAAGAAACCTTATATTTTGTTTTATTATTGTGAACATTTACCTAAAAGGGTTAAAAAACAGATTTTTAGCTATGCAAAAGAACATGGATATGCAATATATGGGGCAGGAGAATGTGATAAACAATATACAGATATTACGGTAGACCTTGCACCGTTTGAGTGGGTTGAAATGTTTAGAAATGCAGATTTTGTATTTACAGGAACATTCCATGGAGCTGTTTTCTCAATTTTAAATCAGAGACCATTTAAAGTGTATTTGACGAATGAAAGCAGAATCAAGAAAGTTGGAGCTTTATTAAGAGAATTACATATTCCAAATCGTAAAATTGATAAGAATTTCAAATTTGATCTAGAAAAAATGAAAGATGAAATTGATTACGATGTAGTAAATAAGATTATTGATGAGAGAAAAGAAGCAAGTATTGAATATTTGCGACAAGTAATCAAAGAAAATTAGAGGAGTATAGAATGTCCAAAGATAAAATTATTTTATTTGATGACAAGAAAAATTGTTGTGCATGTGGTGCGTGCATGAATGTCTGTCCTAAAGATGCGATTCGTATGGAAGAAGACGAGTATGGATTTTTATATCCACAAATTGATGAGACAAAATGTGTTCAGTGTGGAGCTTGTAAGAAGGTTTGTGCTTATCAGAATGGTCCTAAGTTGTTTGAACCCAAGCAAGTATTTGTAGCAGTTAGTAAGAATAAAAATCAGCTATTAAATTCGGCATCAGGTGGTGTGTTTGCTGCAGTTGCGACTAAAATATTAAAAGATGGAGGGGTTGTGTTTGGTGCAACATTAGATTTTGAAAATGGGCATGCAAATCCACATCATATAAAGATAGAGAATCAAAAGCAATTAACTAAATTACAAGGATCTAAATATGTACAAAGTTCTATTGGAATTACATACAAACAGACTAAAGACTATTTAAAGAAAGGAAGAATCGTACTATTTTCTGGAACTCCATGTCAGATTAGTGGACTTTATGAATATTTAGGGAAAGAGTATAATAATCTTTATACAATAGATGTCATATGTCATGGCGTTCCTAATGCTAAGTTTTTTGATGATTATTTACAAATAGAAAAACAGAGAAGAAGTGCAGATAAGATTGAAGATTATGCTTTTAGGGATAAGAGAAAAGGCTGGGGAATGAATGGTAGAATTACTTTAGCTAAAGGAAGAAAGCAAAAGAAAGTATATATTCCAGCAAGATTAAACTCTTATAATACTTTGTTTTTAGATGGGATGATTTATCGAGAGAATTGTTATTCGTGTAAATATGCAAGAAGAGAACGATGTGCAGATTTGACAATTGGAGATTATTGGGGAATTGAAAAGGAACATCCTGAGTTACTGAAAAATAATATGTACAATGAAAAAGAAGGAATATCTTGTATTCTAGCTAATACTGAAAAAGGAATAAAAACTTGTCAGAACATAAAAGAATTACTTCAAATGAATGATTCCTCATTTGAGAAAGTTAGTCGTCGGAATGGTCAGTTAAATATACCATCTAAGAGACCTGATAGTCGGGAAATGATTATGAGAAAATATTCTGATCATGGATACATTGCAATCGAAAAGTGGTTTAGAAAAAAATATAAAAAACAAATTATTGTACATAGAATATATAATATGATTCCAAGAACAATACGATTAAAATTGAAAGCGGTAATAAAGGGGAAATAATAAATGAAAATACAGGTAAGAGTGATTACACGTCATAGTCCAGCAAACTATGGCTCATTATTACAATCAATTGCGACACAAAAGATATTGGATAAAATTGGAGTAGAAAGCAAGATTATTGATTATATTGCGAAAGAAGAGACAGGGTCAAGAATTGCCTTTACACAATTGAAGCAAAAAAAGGGATGGAATAAGAATCCATTAAAGAAAATGGCATATATCTTAGGTAGAGAGCCAGAAAATATTGTTATGTATCATCATTTTACAAAAATGAGAAAAAAATATCTTTTAATGACCAAGCAAGTTAATTCGCATGAAGAATTAAGAAAATATTTTAAAAATAGTAAAGCTGTTTTTATGACAGGAAGTGATCAAGTTTGGGGACCAGTATCAACGGGAACTTACGATTCAGCATATTTTTTGGATTTTGTACCGAAAGGTAATAAAAAAATAGCCTTTGCATCTAGTTTTGGTAAAGCAAAATTTAATGAAAAGACGATGAAAGAATATAAACAATATTTAGTACAGTATGATAAGATTGCAGTAAGAGAGGACAAAGCTGTTGAAATTTTAGATGATATGGGAATAGAATCAGAACAAGTACTTGATCCAACGTTATTAATAGATAAAAATGAATGGTCAAAATATATAACTAAAAATGTCGTAAAAGAGGAATATGTTTTGGTATATCAGATTCATAATGATCAGAAATTAAATGCATATGCAAAGATGTTTGCTAAAAAATCAGGGTTGAAACTAGTTAGGGTATCGCCAATATTTCATCAGTTTAAAAGAGGTGGAAAATTTGTATATTTACCAGATATAGGTGAATTTTTGAGTTTAGTAAAAAATGCTAAATATTTGATTACTGATTCATTTCATGGAACAGCATTTGCAATCAACTTTAATACTCAATTTATAGAAGTATTACCTAATACAGGAACAAGTAGTAGAAATCAGAGTATTTTGGAATTGACAGGATTACAAGACAGAATATTGAAGGATTTAAATGATTTTAGATTTATAAAAGATAAAATTGATTTTTCGAGAGTCAATGAGGTTATGGATGCTCATAGGGAGTCTTGTGTGAAATGTTTAAAATTTATGCTCAAAGATGAGGAAATATAAAATGATTTATAAGAGTAATAAAATTAGATGGGTAAAACTGAGGTTGCTAACTATTACTAATGGATGGAAAAGAGCATCATATTTGAAAAGAAAAAATGTTTTTATGGAAATGGGTGATGGATGCTATTATCATACTAGGGATTTGCCAGCTGAACCATATTTGGTTAAATTGCATAATGATGTAAGAATTGCAGCGGATGTAAGATTAATTACACATGATATAGCTTCGTATATGATTAATAACATATCAAAGTATGAGGAATATGGAAAAGCAAGATATTATATGGGTACCATAGAAATTTTTGATCATGTTATGATTGGTGCAGGAAGTAAGATTTTGCCTAATGTTAAAATTGGTCCTAATGTCATTGTGGCGGCAGGAAGTATAGTTACAAAAGATATTCCTGAAAATAGTGTTGTAGCAGGAGTGCCAGCAAGAGTAATAGGAACATTTGATGAATTTGCAAAAAAACGTATAAGAGAAACGAAATGTTATCCAGAAAAAAAAGATGGCATAAATGAAATACTTTCTTTTTTTTGGGATAAGAATAGTTTATAGGATGGAAGGAAGACAATGAAGAATGTATTAGTAATACTTTCTACTTATAATGGTGAAAAATATTTAAGAGAACAAATTGAAAGTGTTTTGAAGCAAGAAAATGTAAAAATTTCTATTCTTGTTAGAGATGATGGATCCACCGATAACACATGTAATATTTTAGAAGAATATGAAAAAAAAGGATTATTACGATGGTATACAGGGAAAAATCTTAAACCTGCAAAGAGTTTTATTGATTTAATTTTTCATGCTACAAACGATTTTGACTATTATGCTTTTTGTGATCAGGACGACTTTTGGTATTTTAAAAAGATATATTCAGCTATTGAACAAATGGAGAATAATAATGATTCAATAGACATTCCAAAAGTTTGTTATTGTAATTTGGAAGTAGTTGATTCTGATAGAAACTTATTAGAGACAAAGAAAATTCATAAACGTTGTGAATATGACGAGGAAATGATACTAACATATTGCATACCCGGATGTGCAATGGTATTTAACCAGGTATTATTGAATATATTACAAAAACACAAACCATCGTATGCTACGATGCATGATTGTTGGGTTTACTATGTATGTATGGCTGTAGGTGGAAAAATATATGGAAATGAAAAGGTAGGAATTCAATATCGTCAGCATGGGAATAATGTAATTGGTGCATCTAGGATTGCATTTAAACAGAAAATGAAAATGATTATAGGAAATGGTAATTCGCCTAGACAAAGAATGATATCTGAAATATTGAGAGATTTTGATGATGATTTGGAAAAAGGAACAAAATTAGAATATTTAAAAGCTTTTTCAGAATATTCTAATTCAGTATTGAAAAAGATAAAAATTATGCGGATTAAACGTAAAATGGCACCAAAAAGAGCTTTTATAAAAGCTAAATTAAGAGTTTTATTTAATTCATTATAATAGCAAATTTACAGAAAATGAGGTACATATGCTTTTCTTTATTACATTTATTTTGATTTCTATGTATATAATAGGGTTTAAAAGAAAGTATTATTTATATTACTTTTTTTTCTTTTATCCTATATTGCCGGATTATTTTGCGATTGAATTAGGTGGAGGTTTGCCTTTGCTTAAGGCTAGTAGAGTAATGATATTGATAATGATAGGATCATTATTGCTCCATCAAAAGGGAAGAATACATTTGGAAATCAAGGCTTTAAGAAAAATAAAAATATTAATACCACTGTGCATTTATTTTATAGGTAGAATAGTCGCTAACGGATTTTATTGTTTAAATTTAACGGAGGCATTGAATACAGAGTTTTCTGTTATTTTAGAACAGTTAATTTTAACAATGATTGTATTACAGATGCTAAAATCTGAGGATCAAATAAAAAAATGTGTAGAGGCAATTTCTTATGGAAGTGGATTTGTTGCAATTATAAGCCTTATATCTGTAGGAATTGGGCAAAATTTATTTTATAATTTAAATATCGTATCAAGAAATATGCTAATGGCGTCTACTATTCGAATGGGAATTATGAGAGCAGAAGCAGGTTTTGGTCATCCAGTATATTATGGTGTGTATTGTGCATTAATGATTCCAATTGCTTATTTTTTATTTGAATCTAGTAGGAAAAAAAGATTTTTAATAATTTGTATTTTAAATATAATTGGATTGTTACTTACAGAATCCAGAGGATCTATAGCTGCATTAATTTTTATGATAGCTATTGCAATTATAAGAATGAATAAAGTACATAGACAAAGATTAGTAGGTGGATTGATTGCTGTTGTAGTATGTATAGCGATGGTTTCATTACTGGTACCTAGTGTTACAAGTCAGATTACAGGAATTTTTAAATCAATGTTTGCGATTGTAAACACTAATATTGTAATTGATAATTTTGGAGGAAATTCAAGTACAGGATTAGATTCAAGATTGATACAGTTTACAGGTATTCTTTGGACAATTATGAATAATGCTCTTTTTGGATTAGGGGCATCATGTCATACAAGAGGTGTACTGAAATATTATAAAGATACAATTGGGTGGTTTGAAACATCTACAATAGATAATGGAATTGTTGGGTATTTTGTTCAGGAAGGCATATTTGGAACAATAGGATTTTTAGTATTATTGATCAGTTTGATAATATTAGCTAATAAGTTCTCAAACAAGCAAGACAAACGAAATATAAATAATGCTTTTGTTATATGTTTTATGAGTTACTTGATTGAAATGTTTAGTGTAGCTGATGCATCACAAATGTTTTGGATTATTATTATTTTATTTATAAAATATAATATTATTGAAAATAAAAAAATGAAATAAATAAAAAACGTAACAATAATAATAGTTATGATCCAATAAATACTGGAATAAGTAAAGTAGTTAGGAGAAATGTATAAATGGCAACATCATTAAAAAAAGGTATGCTATATGTAATGATAGCAAATCTAATAAACTTAGGGTTTAATTTAATAACCAATTTTGTATTACCCAAGGAATTAAGTGTGGAAAATTATGCAATGATCAAGACATTTCAGTTATATATTAGTTATGCTGGTTTATTTCATTTTGGATTTGTAGATGGAATGTATTTGAAATATGGAGGAAAATCTGTAAATAATATAAAAAAAGATGATTTAAACACAAATCTATCAACATTAAGAATATTTCAGATTTTAGTCACATTTATTTGCACAATAGTTGCTATATGTTTAAAAAATCCACTATTTATATGTTTTTCATTGGCCGTGATGCCAATTAATTTGGGAAATTATTTCAAACAGCTATATCAAGCAACTGGTGAATTTGGATTATATGGGAAGATTATGAATGCCAATACAATATTGATATTCATTGCCAATATGATGTGGATCTTTATTTTCAGAGTTGATAGCGGAATATATTTTCTGGTAAGTAATGTTGTTGTTTATTTCTTGATTTGGATTGTATTAGAAATTAACTGTAGAAGAATGTTTAAAGATACTAGATATAAAATTTTTACATTTTCAGTTAAAGAGTTTATTAACAATATTCGAGATGGAATTTTATTAACGGTTGGCAATCTATCTTCTGTTTTATTAACAAGTATGGATAGATGGTTTGTTAAAGCATTATTGGATACAATGGCATTTGCACAATATTCTTTTGCTGTGAGTATGGAAAATTTTATGAACGTAGCCGTTACACCAGTAACAATTACTCTATATAATTTCTTCTGTAGGGAAAAGAATGTAGACAGAATCAAGAAAATTAGAAATCAGGTTATGATTTTTGCAGCGGTAATTGTAAGTAGTGCGTTTCCTGCTAGATTTATTTTGGAGACATATTTGAGAAAATATTTAAATTCATCTAGAGTAATGTTTTTATTATTTGCATCTCAATTATTTTATATTATTATAAAAAGTATATATGTTAATCTGTATAAAGCACAAGGAAAACAACGTACATATTTTATTAAATTAACATTGGTAATTGTAATGGGATTTTTATTTAATATTGTATGCTTTAAAATATATCCTGCAAAAGAAAGTTTTGCTATTGGTACATTGCTTTCAGCAATTTTTTGGTATTTTATATGTTTTCCAGATTTTAAATGGTTGGATTATAAAATAAGAGAATTAATATATCCATTTGTGCAGGTTATAGCATTTTTAGTGTGTGGATTTATCTTTAATGCAATTATTGGTATTTTATTGTATATTGTGTGTACAGTAGTATCATCTTTAATATTGTTACCTGAGGAAACTAAGGGAATGGTAACGATGGTTAAAGATAAGGTTAGTAGTTTTAGATAGAAGCTTCTGGAGAGGATGATAGCCAATACAATTTGATTTTTATAGAATCAGATAGAGTTAGTTATTTGTGGGATGGACATTAAAGTCTCAGGGACATTAAGAAGTTAGCTTACAAAGAGAATAGTTATATTGAATAAAAAATATGAAAAAATTTGAAAAATAGGTTCAATTTTTGCAAAAAAGGGACTTTTATATTGTAAAGGGGAGAGAATACGAATGAATACAACATTAATCATTATGGCAGCAGGAATCGGTTCTAGATTTGGAGAAGGAATTAAACAGTTAGCCAAGATGGGACCAAATGGAGAGATCATCATGGATTATTCTATTCATGATGCGAAAGAAGCAGGATTTAATAAAGTTGTCTTTATCATCCGTAAAGAGATTTTCAAGGAGTTCGAAGAGATCATCGGAAATAGGATCAAAGAACAGATTGATGTTGAATATGTATTTCAGGAGCTAGATGATTTGCCAGAAGGTTTTGAAGTACCAGAAGGAAGAACAAAACCATGGGGAACAGGACAGGCTGTATTATGCTGCAAAGATGTCGTGAACGAACCATTTGTGATCATCAATGCAGATGATTATTATGGAAAAGAAGCATTTGTGAAACTGCATGATTTTCTGGTATCTGGAGAAGATCTTGGAAGAGAGTTCACAATGGGAATGGGCGGATTCATTTTAAAGAACACATTAAGTGATAATGGTGCCGTGACAAGAGGTGTCAGCGTGGTTGATGAGAATGGACTGCTCAGCCAGGTGCATGAAACAACAGGAATCGAAATGGGAGAAGACGGACAAATCAAGTGTGATAACGAAGAAGTACAGGAATGGATCGGTCCAGAAGATAAAGTCTCCATGAACATGTGGGCAGGATATCCAGAGTTCTTAGATTTTCTGGCAGAGGATTTCAAGGATTTCTTAGCGAATGTGGAAGAAGGAAATCTAAAGAGTGAATATCTGTTACCGAATATCGTGGACAAGCTTTTGAAAGAAGAGAGAGCGAACGTGAAGGTGTTGGAGACACAGGATCGTTGGTTTGGAGTTACATATAAAGAAGATAAAGAGACAGTACAGGGAGCTTTTGCGGGATTGATCCGAGATGGGGTTTATGCGGCGAAGCTTTGGGAGTAGAGTCGGAATGTGGCCAATGCAATTTGATTTGGAAGAATTGAGTTGTGTTGGCTGTTTGTGTTTTGCTGGAATATATTACCTGTGGAGTAGATATAAAAAATATGTTATTATTAAATCAAAAATAATATGAAACGATGAGGGAGGTTAATTTTTATGACAGACAATGTAATATTAGCTCAGGGATATGCGATAGAGATTGAGCATATGATGCGAAAAGTATTTCAATATGGCATGATGGATAGAGTAGGAATAGGCTCAGTTGCATCGAGTGATTTTATCAGACGAAACCCATTAGCAGCAGTTTTGACAACTTGTGGATACATATACGGAAAAGTAGAAAAAGATTCAAAAGACAAGATTGATAATTTTATAGAACAGACAAGATTTTATTGGAAAATAAGCTTGGATGAGTTATTATCATTTGAAAAGAATACTAAAAACGTTGGAACATCAACTATGGAATTAGATTACAAAGATGGGAAAGAGGCATTAGAGGATATAATAAAAAAATTTGAGAAAATATGTAAATTAAATGAAGAATGATAAGAAATTAGTGATTTTATAAGATGAAAATGAATAATAGATGTAAGTTTTGATGGTAAGAGCGTAAGTATTCGTAGACATTAATAATTTCTTATAGGGAGGATATGATTAGCATGTTGAGCAGAGATGATATGATATCAGTAGAAAGTTATGGATGGCATAAAGGCTTTTATAATGATAATAATTTTTCTGATTCATTGAGACGTATAAGTTACGGCGATTTTTTTGAATATCCAGATGATCCTGAATTTCCATATGATTCAGCACATGAATTGTTGAGAGGTTCTTGCCATCATTTTGCACTGAGTTTAAACAAAGTCTTGGGATACAGTGCATATATAATTGAAGGAAATAACAAAAGAAGCTTTCATGCATTTTGTCAGATTTACAAAAATAATCAATGTTTTTATGTAGATGCAAGAGGAATAACTTCAAGTTTTGATGAATTTATGCTTGTGGCAAGTGAATTTGTAAATGACGAATATACAATAAGAGCTATTGAAAGTGAAGACATTGAAGAGTGGAAGAATGCTAGTAATTATCACAATGAAGCTTTGGTATTTGCTGAAGCTGTAATCGGAAAGTTTAAAGAGTGCTATGTTTTATCAAACAAGATCCCAAATAAAATAATTTATTAAATAGGTGTAGCATCTAGGTGTCTGCAAACTTAAGTGCAGCACATTAGTGCTTAGTTTGCTTAAGGAATTGGAAAATTAGGAAAAAACTGACAAATTCATTTGCGGCTAAATTGCTCAACAAAATAAGGTAAACACACCATAGCGTACCTTTTTAGATTAAACTTTGTTTGCTATCATTATCCTATACAAAGTATAAAAAGTCAAAAAAGTTAAGTACTTAACTTTTTGTACTATCAAGGAGCTTCCTGTATAATTCAAATATAGGGAATTCCAAGAAAGATGGTTGAGAAAAAATATCTCAGTGTAAAATAAGATTACTGACTTTGCGGGTTAGTAATCTTATTGAACAGAGAGGTATCTGAAATGAAGTATAACACACAGAACGCAAAAATTGAATCTATTGCAGAAAAAACATTGATTGTTGGAATTGATGTAGGAAGTGAAACACACTATGCAAGAGCATTCGACTGGCGTAAGTATGAAGTATTCAAAAAAGCTATTGGAATTTAGTAATAATGAAGCTGGATTTGCGACAGTTAAAGCATGGATGGAGGAAGTGGAAGAGAAACATGGAAAAGATGTTGTGATTCCTGGAATGGAGCTAACAGGACATTATTGGTTCAATCTTGGAGCGTACATGCAGGACAACGGAATGAAACCAGTTCATGTGAATCCACATCATGTGAGAAAGTCAAAAGAGCTGGATGATAATGAACTTAAGTGCCCGAAGATTTTATGAAATCTGCAATGAGGAACAAAAGAATGGTAAAAATTATGAATGTTTCGAAAGAAACTGATAAATTAGAGGTTAGAAAAAGAATAAACAAGTTAATTTCAAGTGCAAGAAAAAATGCAAAACCAAAAGTCTGTGAATTATGTGGTAAAGAAAAAACAAGTTTTTGTAACTCACATTCTGTTCCACAAATGTCACTAAGACCAATTGCGGATAATGGAGTTGTTTTACATGCATCTGCAGCATTAGGATTTGATAAAGATATTATTAATATTGAAAACGGAATTAAGAAATCTGGAACATTCAGGTATATATGCAACGACTGTGATGGTTCTTTTTTTCAAGACTACGAAAATCCTAGTAATATTCTTAAAGTTCCAACTGATAAAATGTTAGGTGAAATAGCTGTGAAAAATTTTTTACTTCAGATGAGTAAAAGAAGTGATGAAATAGAATTGTGGAATATTATACAACAAGATATGAATGCATTCGAAAATTTTGATGATGGGATAAATATCAAAGAAATGGACTTTTCTGAGTTTAGATCAGAGGTGAAGTTTCATAAAAATATTGTTGATAATAAAGAAGTTGGTTGCTATCAAATATTAGTGTGGAAAGTTCTTCCATATGTTGTACCAATAGCTATGCAGAGTGCAATTGCAGTTGATAAAGACATGGAAGGAAATGAAATTAACAATATTTATAATATGGATGCCAATGTAAGGATGCAGTATTTACATTTGGCAATTCTACCAGTCGAAGAATCAAGTGTCATAATAGCTTTTTATCATAAGCGTGATAGGTTATATAGAAAATTGAGACATCAGATAAACTCTATTTCAGAAAACGAGATGTTAAAATATATTAATTATTTAGTGTTTAAATATACAGAGAATTATTATATATCCAAGAAAATTGAAAATGAGATCAATACAAATGAAAATTTACAGAAGTTAGCCCAAGAAATTGACGATAAGCCTAATTTGGGCATGTTGGGAGTGAATAATTTATGGGGAATTGATTATAAACCAGTTAATAAAAATGAAATTCCTAATTTTTTGTCTCCAGAATGGTCTGTGCTCGCAGGAACTTAAGGGAAAATCTGATAATTTAGACCAATAAACAGAACGTGAATGACTTAAGTACCCGCAGATATTAATAATTTCTTAAGAGGAGAGATTGTAGGTGATAAGTGAACTACAAAATATATTTAATAATAGAGAGATTGCCATTGGTATATGGGTTGCATTTGTTGCTATAATATCTATCTTTACAAAACCTGTAAAACAGTTTTTGAAATCTGTCATTCCAATACTATTTTGTCGCAAATTTGTTATTTTTTATATCGTATTTTTATTTTATTTAGGATTAGTAATATGTTTATTGTATGATATAGGATTTTGGTCTATAGCATTACTGAAAGATACAATTTTTTGGGTTATATTTGTCGAACTACCTTTATTTATTAAGACCATTCAAAAAGCTAAAGATAATCATTTCTTTATAGAACTGATAAAAGATAATTTAGCGATAGCTGCAATTATTGAATTTGTCATAAATTTTTGGACTTTAAGTTTGGTTATAGAAATCATCATTGTTCCAATAATTGTGTTTATTTGCCTTTTATACGTATTAGCTGTGCGAGAGCAGAAATATTTGAAAGTTAAACAATTTTTTGATTGGATGTTTGTTATTATTGGTCTTTTTTGTATTATCAATACAGGTAAGCATTTATATGATAATCCTATGGCCTTTTTTAATTTAAGTACATTGCAAGAATTCTTGCTACCATTATTACTACTCTTACTTAATCTTCCCGTAATCTATGGATTGGCATTATACAATACTTACGAACAAGTATTTATAAGAGTTAAAGGGGAAAAAGACGAGATTATTAAAATGAAATGGAGTATTATAAAGTTTTCTGGGGTTTACTTGTCTAAAATTACAGCTATACGAAACAATCTACAGTATACGACTATAATAAGTTTAACTGACAATGATATGAAAGAAAATTTGAAAAAACTCGAAAATAGATTATCAATGCGAATTGGAGATAATTACATGAAAAGAGCAAATTATTATATTATAGGGTGCATTATAGGTTTTCTAATTTCTATATTTGGAATTATAATATGCAATTCACAAGTTTCTTTAAAAGATATTATCACATTTAATTTCACTTTGAATATTCCACGGATAAAAGAGATAATTACCTATATTTGTTCTACAGGTGTCGTTTTTTCTTTCTGTTTTTTTATCTATTCTTGTGGATTTAGAAAAAAGAAAAACGAAGAAATATCGCAGGTAAAAAAGTATGCTTTACATAGTTTGCTGTATCTTATCAAAAGGCAATATGATAGGCTTCAAGAGTTTCCACCTATTGATAAGCCTAAAGAGCTTTTTGCAAAATACATAACAAATGTTTATGAGTTAAAAATAGAATGTGATAAAGATATTGTTTCTTTTGAAAATTTATTTACTTCAAGGGAGTTCTATGTAATAAAACAACTACATAGATCAGTTTCTGAAGTCATTTCCAACATTGGAATAGATGAAACAGAAATTAAACAATATAATGAGGAACAATTTAATAGTTATTATTTGAAAAAGGAATCTAATGCACCACAAAATGAACAAATAAATGTATTTATTCACGAAATTCAGAAGGGTATAGAAGAGTATTCTGAACAAATAAAGTTGTGTGTTGAAGAATTTAAACATTATTTTTAAAGAAACTTAATTTCATGTTGCCTGCTCAAAAGCACGAATTACTGTTTACCACTTTTATGGGAACGATCTCACAACTAAATCAGACGATCCGTGTGCAGACGGAGATGATCAAAGATCTTCGAAAAACGATCGAAGAACATCATGCATCCGATGAAAAGAAGGATCAGATTATTTCCAACCTGCAGGCAGAAAGTAAACGGTAAATCAGTGTTCTCTACAAAATCCTAAAATAATCTGAGATAATTAACTCAAGATTTTAAACAGTGTCAAAAATGTTAAGCCTTAACTTTTTTGACTTGTAAAAAAGTTTGAGTCTTAACATTCTTGATTTTTTTAGGAGGCGATATAGTTTATGTCAAAAACAACGTTAGTCACGCAACAGGTTCAATTGCAGGAATGGTTTCAGATGATGCAGGAATCCAAAGGACGACCTCAACAGATCCCTCTGGATGAATGGTGTAAAGAGAATTATGGGATTTCTGCAGCTGGATATTATTACAGAGTCAGAAAGGTAAAAGAAGCTTATCTCGATCAAGTATCTGAAGAAAAACTTCAGGAAAATCTAGCAATCGTACCCAAAGAACTGTTTCATGAAGATCAGGGTGTACAAAAAAATCCATCAAAACTTCAAACCACAGATTCTTTCCTTGATATCTTTCAGGATGATCTTCGTATTCGTATCTATGAAAATACGGACGAACAACTTCTTTTCCGTGTGCTGAGGAACCTGAAAAATGCTGAATGATGCAAAAGATCTTCAGGCTGTTTATATTGTGTGTGGTTATACAGATCTAAGAAAAGGAATCGATTCTCTTTCAAACATCATTTCTCAAACCTATGGGATGGATCCTTTTCAGCCTGGAACTCTGTTTATGTTTTGTGGACGTAAAACAGACCGGATCAAGGCACTTATATGGGAAGGTGATGGATTTTTACTCTGTTATAAACGGTTAGAACAAAAAGCCAGTAAATTCCAATGGCCCAGAAGTCAGGAAGAAGTATGTAAGCTTACATCCCAGCAGTTTCGATGGTTGATGGAAGGTCTGACGATCAAGCCTAAAAAATGTATTCAGAAAATAGATCATCCACGTTTCGTCTGAACATTCTGTGGATAAAGTATTCCTGTCAAAATGACTTTATCCACGGATTTAAAAAGTTGTCTCATATCTCTTTACATGCGTTTATGTTCTATGATAGTGTGGTCTTATGAAAGAGATCATATTTAACGAGGGACAATTAAACAGATTTACAAAGGAACAGATCATCGAACTGTTTCTTTCTCAACAGGAACAGCTGCAAAAACAGACAACACAGTTAGAAGAACTGAACCGAAAGTTTGACCTGATCTATGAACAGCTTACCATGTCACGAACAGATCGTTTTGCTCAGAAAACGGAGAAATTTGACTATGATCAGTTGACTCTGTGTTTTAACGAAGCTGAAGTTACGATAGAAACAGACTGTGCAGAAGAACCATTGATCGAAGAAGTCATTCCTGCATATAAACGTAAAAAAAGACCGAAAGGAAAACGTGATGAAGATCTGTCAGGACTTCCAGTCCGGGAAGAATATCATGAACTTTCTGAAAAACAGCTTTCTGAGCTGTTCCCAAATGGATATCGGAGACTTCCAGACAGGATTTATAAAAAACTGGATTTTCATCCAGCAACTTTCGAAGTGATCGAGCATCATGTCGCTTATTATAGTGCAAAAAATGAAGATAAGATCATAAGTGCAGAACGACCTTCTGAAATCTTAAAAAACAGTATCGTAACGCCATCTCTGTTAGCGGCAGTCCTGAACTTTAAATATGTGAATGCGATGCCTTTGTATCGTCTGGAACAGGAATTTAAAAGGAATGATATTCATATTTCAAGACAGACAATGTCCAGCTGGGTGATCAAAAGCAGTGAACGCTATTTATCTTTATTATATGACCGGATGCATCAGCAGATCTATCAGGGCCCTGTGATCCATGTATCACATAAAAACTCAACCAAGTTTAGTTGCTTTACAAGTTTGCATGAAAAACCGGATTATAAATTTTTTTAAGATTAAGCACAAGAGGTACGATATTTTGTAAAAATGTTAGAAAAACTAACAAAGAATTGTTGCGAAATCTAACTTTTTATATTATAATATGTTAGCTGGCATATTAAGGAGGAAGTACTATGATGGCGATTAATGAGAGAATTAAGAAGTTTAGAAATCAACTTCATCTTTCACAAGAGTATGTTGCCAATTTTTTGAAAATAAATCGAGCAACATATACTCAAATGGAAAATGGTAAAAGAAAGATTACAGCAGAAGATGTTGCAAGATTGAGTGAATTATTTGGTGTTACAGCAGATGCTTTATTAACCGAAAATAAGATGAGTCAGCCAGCTACTGTGTTTGCAAGAAGTTTCGAAAAGTTAGATGAAAGTGATCAGGCAGAAATTATGAATTTGATTAAGTTCAAAGAGCAGATGAAAATGCAGAGGAGTTAAATGGTTAGTTTTAAATCAAATGCAAAAAATTACAGAGATGCAGAAAGTATGGCGGCCGCATATCTGGCCGCCTATTTTGCTAATTCGAAAATAAAATACCCATTGAATCCATTTAAAATGTTGAAGGATGAAGGGGTCGAGTTTAAGATATGCAATTTTAATAAACTTGAGGGAGTATATATACCCGCTCAGTCACAGGAAGATATATCTATAGTTGGTATTAGTGCAAAGAGACCAATCACAAGGCAAAGATTTACTGCTGCACATGAGTTATGTCATCATTTTAGAGATGCAGATAAACAGGTTGCCTGTCCTATTGGAAAGAAAAACGCATCTGAATATTTTGCGGATGCATTTGCTTCCGCTTTATTAATGCCAATGGGTGAGTTGAAGATAAAAGTGAATGAGTATAAAGATATCAATGGAAATGTTAGTTTTGATGATATACTAAAAATTGCTGACTATTTCGGTGTGAGTTTTGAAGCATGTGTTAGAAGAATAGCGTATAAAATACATGCAGTGGAGGGTGATATTGAAAATAAAGAGTTGAAAAAGAGAATTAGAAGATATCATCCAGATAAAAAAAGGAAAGAATATGGAATGTCATATGAGAATCTTTATTCGGATTTAATTGATAATTATGCAGAACAGTTGAAATTTGCACCTAATGATTACGCAAAAAATGTATTTGAAAATACGTATATTTATAATGATAGTAGGATGGAAGGGTTAAATGTTTCGATAGAGGAAGCGTCAGAAATAGTAACAGATTTGCGTAATAATTTACAAAATAGCCAATACTGTAGTGAAGAAAATGAAGCATATTTATCAGTAGCAGGGCACTACTTAATGTATCAAGACATTTTTGAGGTTCCAGTTAGGAGTTCATTGAATGTTTATGATTCTTTTAAGTTGAATAGGGATTTGTTCGCATATTATCCACATCCAGAATTTGGAGGGAATCCACGACAGAATAATGTGGTAATTTCAGGGGCAAAGTTTGAAGCTGTGGATTATCATGATATATTTAATGAATTGGCAAAAGTAGATCTAGAAATCAAATCGTTTTTTAATGACAAAGATGGAATAAGACCAAGTGATTATATTAAGCATGTTGTTCGAATACATCATAGAATAACAGTTATTCATCCGTTTCCAGAAGGTAATGGAAGAACTGCTAGAGCATTTATGAATGTTCAATTGGTTCGTGCTGGATTAACTCCTATTTATATTAAGGTAGAAGAAAAACAGAGATATGTTGAGGCATTAGAAAAAGCAGATATAGAGAAGAATTATGATGATTTATATGAGTGTATCTTTAGAGTGATGTTAAGGTCTCATGTGGAATTAAGTAAGGAACCAATATAAAAGAACTTAAGTGCCCACAGACCTTATAAAGAGCTTAAAAGTAAAAACTTTACAATTTTCTACGTGCAGATATCAAGAATTAAATAAGTGTTTAATATATAGATTATTTGAGGCTGCAGAATGATGGAATTGTGCCATACGATGATCGAGAATTGAATTATAATGGTCTTGGTTATAATCGTGGAAAGCATGATGCCAAGACAGAAAAATAACCGCCCAAACCTGAGAAGTTAAGCGGTTATTTTTAATCAATAACATAATCAGGTGAACCGTCATAGGTAGCACCTTTTCTAATACTAGATTATCATTACTGATCTTGCTTGTCAAGAATAAGATCAGCAACCGCTTTATTTTATGACCACATTGGTGTCATGCATCAATGTGTATAAACTGATACAATATACATAGAACAGGAGAAGGCACAAGAATGAAGACTATCATAGGAAAAATCACAATAGACATTCTAACATCAATCTATCAGCCGTTTTGGTTTGCAATTTTGTTATCAATAATGACAATGTTTTTTTATTTGTATGTAAAATGTCCAGAAGGAGCAGGCAAGGGATGGAAAGCAGCTATCCGGACATGGATTGATCATTTTAAAAGAGATAGAGAATTTCGTAAAAAATATATATTGTTTTTCTATATTACCATGGTATTATTTAAGACATTGATCAACCGAGATATGTGGATGAATCCATTATGTGATGTGTGGGGAGTATGGGGAATATACAGATATAATACAGTGACAGGCCAGCGCATTTTAACATCGGAGTGTATAGAAAATTTTTTCCTGCTTATGCCGTATATAGTATTAATGTTTTGGAATTTTGAAGAAAAAATATTTGGTAAGAAAGTGTATATAGGGAAAATCATATTAAAAAGTATTCAAATAGCGTTTCTGTCATCTCTGACAATTGAGCTGTTGCAGTTGTTTTTAAGATTAGGAACATTTCAAATATCCGATTTATTTTTTAATACAATTGGAGGATTAGCAGGAGGAATTATTTATTTTCTAGTGAATGCCGTGGCAGAACGGATTAGACGAATCAGAAATTAAATACGACCAAACACAAACACACCATTCGGAAATTGGTACTACAAATTGCACAAAAACAATAACAAAGACATATTTATTACAGAAAATTTTGCTAACACCAGAGGGAAAATGCAAATGAAATGTTGTAATTTCCTAGAAAATAATGCTGCATATTGATTCTCCGAAATTAATTTGATAAAATATAAAGCATAAATACAGAATACATAATACAACACAATATAAAGAGGAGAATAACAATGCATTTATTAGGAACAATTGCAATGATCTTAGTGTTAAGCTTAATGATCGCAGGGCTTTTAAAATTAAATTACAAAGATTTATGGGTATCAGAAGATAAGACATCCAGAGAGCCAGAGGCAAGAAGATTAAGAAGTTGTTAAGTATAAGATTAATAAGATAAAAGAGCAGGTACGAAACAGAGTACCTGCTCTTTTTGGTGTTACAATAAGAAAGAACTGCTGATTCCGCCATCTACAACAAGGTCGATTCCACTAATGAATCGTGCGGCATCAGAGCAAAGGAAAGCAGCTGCCATTCCAAGGTCTTTTTCTTTTGCGAAACCACGAAGAGGTGTGCGGTTTTGGATTTCTTCTAATCGTTCTGGTGTTTTTAAGTTTGTTTTTGCGAGCATATCTGTGTATACGAATCCAGGATTTAAGCTGTTGACACGGATGCCATATGGACCAAGATCGCGGGAAAGGCTTCTTGTAAGACCTTTTACGCCGCTTTTACATAAAGTATAGGCCTGAATATCATGCATTCCGAGGATTGAAGCAAGGGAAGAGATAAAGAGAATGCAGCCGGATTTTCGTTTTTTCATATTCGCAGCAACAGCCTGTGAGAATAAAAATGGTGCTTTAGCCTGAGTGGCGATGATGGTATCTAATTCTTCTTCAGTAAAGTCAAAATAATCTTTTTTGTTATTGATCCCAGCATTGTTAACCAGAATGTCGATAGGTGTAGTTTCTTCGATTTTGGAAATGAGTTCGTCATAGTGTGAGGTATCTGTGACGTCGAATACGTAATAAGAGCAATGTTCCCCGAGTTTTTTGGCGGCTTCTTTTAATTTTTCTTCTCGACGTCCAAGAATAATAACGTTAGCATCCGCATCCAGAAGTTCGCTTGCAATGGCGAACCCGATCCCGGTAGCTCCTCCAGTGACGATGGCAGTTTTTCCTTTTAAGGAGATTTCTTTTTTCATAATGCTTTCCTTTCGTGAAAATGTTAAAAAACAACAAAAAATATTTAAAATAAAGAAAAAATCTTTATAACAAAGATTATAATACAAATAACAAAAATGTCCATATGAAAATACAATAAAATAAGAAAGTATTTAAGGAAAGGATAGCCAGAAGATATTGACATTATAGAGAATAATATTTATAATGAAAGGTATATGTGAGGACAAATATATGGAATGTTTTACACAGGATATAACAAGTATACAGGTAACAAAACAGGTCAGATGACTGGAGGGGAGATTTATGGATACTACATTAATAATTATGGCAGCCGGAATCGGATCAAGATACGGTGCAGGAATCAAACAGCTTGCGAAGATGGGACCGAATGGTGAGATCATTATGGATTATTCAATTCGTGATGCGAAAGAAGCTGGATTTAATAAGGTTGTATTTATTATCCGTAAGGACATCTTTGAAGAGTTTGAAGAGATAATCGGCAGCCGAATTAAAGATCAGATTGATGTAGAATATGTATTTCAGGAATTAGATGACCTTCCAGACGGATTTGAAGTACCAGAAGGACGTACAAAGCCTTGGGGAACAGGACAGGCTGTTCTTTGCTGCAAAGATATCGTCAAGGAACCATTTGTGATCATCAACGCAGATGATTACTATGGAAAGGAAGCTTTTGTGAAGCTTCATGATTTCTTAGTATCTGGAGAAGATCTTGGAAGAGAATTCACAATGGGAATGGCAGGATTTATCCTGAAGAATACATTAAGTGACAATGGAACTGTCACACGAGGAGTTAGTGTTGTAGATGAGAATGGATTATTAAGCCAGGTTCATGAGACAACAGGAATTATGATGGGGGAAGATGGTAAGATCAAGTGTGATCTTCCAGATGTTCAGGAATGGATCAGTCCAGAGGATAAGGTTTCTATGAATATGTGGGCTGCATATCCAGAATTTTTAGAGTTTCTTGCAGAAGACTTCAAGACTTTCTTAAGCGAAGTAGAAGAAGGAGATCTGAAGAAAGAATATTTATTACCAAACATCGTAGATAAATTATTGAAAGAAGGACGTGCAAACGTCAAAGTATTAGAGACACAGGATCGATGGTTCGGTGTAACTTATCAGGAAGATAAGGAAGCTGTACAGGAAGCATTTGCCGGATTGATCAAAGAAGGTGTCTATCCAGCGAATTTATGGGGCTAAGATACATGGCATAATTTAGGGGCAGTCAGTGTTGAACTGGCTGCCTGTTTTATTTCAGAGGAAGTTTTGGTGAGGTCCTCTTTGGAATAGAATAAGGAGAATCAAAGTGAAATATAGCAAAACAATTGCGGGAATTACGATAGAGATCTGTGAAAAAGCAATAGGAGAAGATCTTGTTTTAACTCTAAGCGGCGGTGAGAAACCGCATATTGGCTGTGTTGTTCAGGCAGTTCCACGCCCTTCGCTGAGTGGTGACGGAACGATCAGTGTCACTTCATCTGTGATCAATCTGACAGGTCATAAAGACGAATTTCTATGTCGCAGACTGGCTGAGAATCGATGCAGGGAAACAGGAAAAGTAGTGGTATGCACAGGCGGGGTGCACATGGATCATATAACGGGAGAACAGATCGAAGAATTATTAAAGAATATCGATCGTATGATGACAGAATAAGATCATAGAAGATGATCAGAAAGCAGGTGATTTTTTGAAATTTATTCATATCGCAGATGTTCATTGGGGAGCCAGACCAGAGAGAGAGCAGACATTTGGAAGAATTAGAGAACAAGAGATTAAAGAGACATTTCAAAGAGTCATTGATCATGCGAATAAGCAACAGGTAGATCTGGTATTGATCGCAGGGGATCTGTTTGATCAGCCGCCAACGCAGCAGGAACTGAGAGAAGTGGATTATCTGTTGTCCAGATTGAATCATACAAGAACGGTTTTGATCGCAGGGAATCACGATCATCTGGAACCGCATGATGTATTTTCTCAGTATAAATGGAATTCGGAAGTTTACCTTCTGGATGGAAAACAAAGAGATCATATTTCTTTTGAAGATCTTGAAACGACTATTTATGGCTTTAGTTATTGGAAGAATCAGATCAAGAAACCATTGTATGATCGCATGAAACCAGATGAGAGCGAAAGCAGTGATTTTTCAATCCTGTTGGCACATGGAGGGGATGCCAGTCATATCCCGATTCAGAGAGAAGCGTTAAAATGGTCTGGATTCGACTATATCGCTCTTGGACATATCCATAAACCAGAGATCATTTTCGAAGATCTGATGGCATATGCAGGATCGCTGGAACCATTGGATCACACAGAGATGGGATACCATGGGCTGATCGAAGGGGAGATCAGCGAAGAAAAGAAACAGATAACCTTCGTTCCCTTTGCAAAAAGAATGTATACACAAGTGGAAGTCATGATATCCGATGAGATGTCAGCGTTAGAGATCGTAGATCGGGTAGAAACGGAACTTTCATATCGTGGAAGAGAGAATATATATGATATTGTATTGACAGGAAGTATTGATCCACAGATCCATCTGGACTTTTATGAGATCACGAGTCAGTATATGGTCACAGATATCATTTATGAAACGAGGGATCAATGGGAATACGAACAGTTATCAGAGGAAGATGATTTTATCATCCAGAAGGTCGCAGATATTTTAAAAGATGAACCAGAGGCTTTGCGTTATGCGATGGAAGCTTTAACATATGCCAGGGAGAAGTAAAAGATGAAGATTGAGGAGATCAATATTGATGGATTTGGAAAATTTCATAAATATCATTGCCAGACATCTGGGAAGTTAGAAGTTTTCTATGGCAAGAATGAATCTGGCAAGACAACACTTCGTAAGTTTATGATCGCAATGCTGTTTGGGCTGGAGAAATCAAGAGGACTTGCTGCAAGATATGATGATTTCACCAGATATCAGCCAGTAAATGGCGGCATTTACGGTGGCTCCATGCTCTTTGAAAAGGACGGGATCAGATATAAGATCATGCGAAACTTCGGTCAAGGGCAGACAGAGTATCGCATATTTGATGCAGATACGATGGAGGAACTTAAGGGGAAGAAATACTTATTCGAATCCGATCAACAGGCATTTGAGAATACGGTTTCGATGACACAGGCAGAGATTCGTACAGGCAGAGAGATGAAGGAAGTTTTGCAAAATTCCATGGCGAATCTGCGAAGCAGCAAGGATGCCGCGATCGACCTTCGAAAAGCGATTGATCATTTGAAAGCCAGACGAAGACAAATGCGAAAAGATCCTGTGTTTGCACAGATTGACAACTTGCGAAGACAACAGGGGTCATGGCAGTATGACGCACAAGCGTTGAATGAATATGAACAAGAAGAGAGAGAGATTCGGAAACGTTTAAGGCAAAAGAGAAAGTTGACGTTGCTTCAGAAGATTTTGCTGTGGTTTCGAAAGTTATTTGGCGGAGATGATGCAGAAAGAATTCGCAAAATAGAACTAAGGCATCGCTTAGAGATCATAGAGATCGAGAAAACGCAGCTTTTGCAGCAAAAAGAGCAGGTAAATAAGAGAAAGCAGGAATACGAGATCTTGCTGGGGCAAAAAAGGAAGAAAGAACTTGAGATTCACGAGATAGAACTTGCGATGAAAGCGATCGAGGAAGCTGCAAGCCAGGTACAAAAAACTTTTGGACAGGAACTAAATGAGAAGATCTCAGAGATTTTTTGTGATATGACGAATGGAAAATACACGCAGGCAGTCATGGATGAGAATCTTTCGATGATGGTTTATGATGGATTTGATCATATTGATATGAAGTATTTAAGCAATGCTACAGTAGAACAATTATACTTTGCACTGCGTCTTGCATCGGCCGATCTTTTGTATGAAAATGACGCATTTCCGTTGTTTTTAGACGATGTGTTCGGTAATTATGATGATGAAAGACTGGCACAGACGATGCAGTATTTAAGTCACCATACAGACCGTCAGATCTTTTTATTTACGGGCAGGAAAGAAATACTTCGTTTATTGGATGAGAAAGAAATTTTATATCATCTTATTTCTTTATAGCTTTTTCTGTGCTAAGATAATGAGAGATAAAGTAACAAAGGAGATCAAAATATATGGCAAAGAAGATGACCATGGCAGATATCGCAAATTTATCAGGAGTTGGAAAAAGCACAGTATCCCGCTATTTTAATGGGGGATATGTAAAGGATGAGACGAGGGCGAAGATTCAGAAGGTCATTGAAGAATACAATTATACACCGAATGCATTTGCAAGATTGAATGCGAAACAAAGCAACGTGATCGGTGTAGTTGTGCCGACATTGAATTCTAAGATCACAAGCCGTGTGATCACAAGTATTGATCGGTATTTAAGAGAAAAGGGGTATACAACCCTTATTCAGAACTCAGACCATGATATTGATCAGGAATTACAGAATATCCAGCGCCTGATCCAGTTAAATGTGGATGGGATCTTGATCAGTTCCATAGCGATCACAAAGGACCACAAAGAGCTGTTAAAGAAAGCGGGGATTCCAGTGGTTGTTTTAACACAGGATTATGAAGATGGAATTTCCATTATTTATGATGATTATCATGCAGGGAAAACGATCGGAGAGTATATCGGGAAGAGAGGACATCAAAAGGTTGGATATATTGGTGTCTATGAGACAGACCAGGCAGTTGGGATCGAGCGTAGAAATGGCGTGTTAGATGGATTGAAGGAATATGGGATAACACCGGTGACAGGGAAGAGTGATTATAGTTTTATTGGTGGACAGATGGTTACAAGAGAATTACTTGAGAGGGAATCAGATTTAGATGCGATCATCTGTGCAACAGACCGGCTTGCGTTTGGTGCATATAAGATTTTACACGAACATAATAAGAGGATTCCAGAAGAAGTGTCTGTGGCAGCGTTTGGAGGATATGATGAAAGTACACTCCTGACGCCAGAGCTTACAACGCTAAAGTTTGATTCCTATGGAATGGGATACCTTGGAGCGGAAACGATCCTTAAGATGATCACAGGAGAACCAGTATCCAAGAAACAGATTGTGGGATATGAATTTATTGAAGGTGGAAGTGTCAAATCATAAATTCTTCATACATGCTTATAATATCGCCCTCCTTCCGTATTGCTCGGAACGGAGGGTTTTGTCGTTTACCTGTTGCTTTATTAAATCGCTTCACATAAAACATAAATAAAAGTAATAAAATAAAAAATATGGTATCGATTCCATAAATACTATTGACAAATAAAAGAGAAAGTTATAAGATACAGATATGGAACCGATACCATAATAAGTTTCACAATAAAAAAGGAGAGAAGATATGGATTACGCAAAAATCGCCAGCCAGGTCATCGAGCATGTTGGCGGCAAACAAAACATTAAGTCAGTTCAGCATTGTGCAACAAGACTTCGTTTACAGTTAAAAGACAACGATCTTCGCAATGAAGATGCAGTCAGCGACATTGAAGGAGTTAAGGGAGTGTTCTTAACACAGTCACAGTTCCAGATCATTTTCGGATCAGGACTTGTAAACTTAGTATGTGACGAAGTACAGAAGCAGTTAGGGATTGCAGTCGATGCACCTGCAGATGCTGAGAAAGAAGAGAAGAAAGGAAATGTTCTTCAGAGATTAGTAAAGTTATTAAGTGATATTTTCGTACCGATCATTCCAGCCATCGTAGCAGGTGGTCTGTTAATGGGAGTGAACAATATCCTGACAGCAGCGATGTTTAGTGGAAAGTCCGTCATTGATCTGTATCCACAGTTTAAGGGTCTGGCAACAGCGATCAACATGTTTGCAAGTGCTCCATTTGCATTTTTGCCAGTATTGATCGGATTTAGCGCAACGAAGAAGTTTGGCGGGAATCCATATCTTGGAGCAGCCATGGGTATGATCATGGTTCATCCAGATCTGTTAAGTGCATACAGCATCGGTATCGCCAAAGCGCCAGTATGGGATATCTTTGGATTTAAGATCCAGGCGATCGGATATCAGGGAACCGTACTTCCAGTATTAGCAGTTGCATTTATTTTAGCAACGATCGAGAAGAAGTTACATAAAGTAACACCAACATGGTTAGATAACCTGACAACACCATTGATCTCTATCATGGTAACATCATTTTTAACATTTATCTTCGTAGGACCAGTGTTAAGAGAAGCAGGTAACTTATTAGCAGATGGGATCACATGGGTATATAACACACTTGGATTTGTCGGTGGCGGATTATTCGGACTTGCATATGCACCGATCTGTCTAACAGGAATGCATCACAGCTTTATCGCGATCGAGACACAGCTGATCGCAGCCAAAGCAACAACAGGTGGAAGTTTTATCTTCACAACAGCAAGTATGAACAACGTAGCACAGGGAGCAGCCGTATTAGCAGTTTTATTCTTAACAAAGAATGAGAAGATGAAATCAATCTGTTCTGCATCAGGTGTTTCTGCATTACTTGGAATCACAGAACCAGCAATGTTCGGTGTAACACTGAAATTAAAATATCCATTCTACGCTGCCATTATCGGTTCAGCCGTAGGTAATGCATATTGTGCAGCAACAGGAGTTTTGGCACAGGCATTAGGAGCAGCAGGACTTCCAGGATTCCTGTCCATGCTTCCAAAAGATTACTTAAACTTCGCGATCGGATTGCTCTTATCCATGGGAGTATCCGCAGTTTTAACTGCAGTCTTCTGGAAGAAGTTTAACATCGAAGGAGAAGATCACAAAGCAGAGACTCCGGTCAAAGAAGAGAAAGCAGAAGAAGTAAAAGAAATCGAAGTACAGGAACCAGCAGATACAACAGAAGAAACAAATGAACTATATGCACCAATGAAAGGTGAAGCTTTAGATGTATCAAAGTCCGCAGATCCAGCATTTGCAAGTAAGGCAATGGGAGAAGGTGTAGCGATCAACCCAAGCGAAGGCATCGTATATGCACCAGCCGATGGAACGATCAGTCTGATCTTCCCTACAAAACATGCAATGGGGATCACATTAAACTCAGGAGTAGAACTTCTGATCCATGCAGGAATCGATACAGTTAAGATGAATGGCGAAGGTTTTGAGACTTTCGTAGAAACAGGAGCCAAAGTAAAGAAAGGTGATAAATTATTATCTTTTGACATGGATCTTGTGAAAGAAAAAGGATACAAGACACAGACGATGTTCTTAGTTGCAGATGCGAAAGGAAAAGAAGTCGAAGTGGTTGAAGCAGCGGATGCAGATAATAATACGAAGATCATGAATTTAAAATAATCATTATTCGAAGAAGGAAAGGAAACCAGGGCAGATGTTTGAAAAATACAAGAAAGTCTATAAGGCAGATTATGAAAAATGGTATAAAGAAAATGAAGCTTACAGACAACGTGTGGCAGCAGATCAAGACCGATTAAAATTCCATTTAATGCCAAAGACAGGATGGTTAAATGATCCAAATGGTTTATGCCAGTTTAATGGGACATACCATATTTACTACCAGTACACTCCATTTGAACCAACTGGTGAGTTAAAGACATGGGGACATTATACGACAAAAGATTTTATTCATTATGAAGATTTTGGACCAGTTGTATTCCCAGATGAAGACATTGATGCCCATGGTGTCTATTCCGGCTCTGCATTTATTGAAGATGATACGATCCACTATTTCTACACAGGAAATTTAAAATATTTTGACAGAGATGATTATGACTATATCAACAGTGGACGTGGAAGTAATACGATCACATTTACAAGTAAAGACGGCTATGAGTTTACCAAAAAGGAATTGTTAATGACAACTGACGATTATCCGGCTGACATGAGCAACCATGTGCGTGATCCAAAAATCTTTAAGAAAAATGAGAAATATTACATGGTTCTTGGAGCAAGGGATGTCGAAGGTGTGGGTATGATCCTTCTATATGAATCTACAGATCTTAAGAACTGGACATACAAGAATCGTATCACAACTCCACAGAAGTTTGGTTATATGTGGGAATGTCCGGATCTGTTTGAGATGGACGGACAGTTATACATCATCTGCTGCCCACAGGGAGTAGAAACACAAGGCATTGATTACGAAAATGTTCATCAGGTCACAGCAATGAAATTAGACTATGATTTTGATACTGATAAATATGAGATCACAGATATCAAACTTTTTGACCGCGGATTTGATTTCTATGCACCACAAAGTTTTGAGGATGAAAGTGGAAGAAGGATTCTGATCGGATGGATGGGAATCCCAGACGCAGACTATACGAATCCAACCGAAGAAGCAGGATGGCAACATGCACTGACGATCCCAAGAAAATTATCCGTAAGAGACGGAAAACTGATTCAGGAACCGATCGAAGAATTAAAACAACTTCGAAGCGAGGACAAAGCAGTTTGTACATTTTGTTATGGACAAACGATCATCATGCAAAATGCAATCTATGAAGCTGTTGTAGATTTTAAACGATGCAGAGAAATGGTAATGACACTGCGCGAAGGGATCACTCTTTCCTATAAAGACAATATCCTGACCTTAAATCTTGGGGTCTATGGAAGTGGAAGATTAACAAGAAAAGTCAGATTAGAAAAATTAGAGCATCTTCAGATTTTTGCGGATACTTCATCCTTAGAAATCTTTGTGAATCATGGAGAAGAAGTTTTTACAACAAGAATCTACAACCATCATGGAAGACTGCTGATTAATGGAGAATGTTCTGGTATAATGACTGTATATCCATTAAAATCATTTGAAATCGAAGGAGGAAGACATGAAGAATAAATTATGTGGGATCGGAGAAGCACTGATCGATTTTATTCCAGAAGTTAAGGGACAGAGACTAAAAGATGTACCTTCATTTAAAAGAGTTGCAGGAGGAGCACCTGCCAATGTAGTCGGGGCAGTTACGAAGCTTGGTATTCCATCCAAATTTTTAACAAAGCTTGGAGATGATCCATTTGGAGATTATATCGTGGAAGTATTAGATGAAGCAGGAATCGACACTTCTAATATCGCAAGAGACAAAGAAGGGGAAACAGCCTTGGCATTCGTATCCCTTGCCTCTGACGGAAATCGTGATTTTAAATTTTATAGAAAAAACAGTGCAGATTTACGCTACAGTGTAGAAGATATCCCGGCAGATATCTTAAACGATTGTGGAATGATTCATTTTTGCAGTGTAGATCTTGTGGAATCTCCAATGAAGGAGGCTCACAAGAAACTGATCGATATGGCGATCGCACAGAATGTGAAAGTATCTTTTGATCCAAACTTAAGATTTTCATTATGGGACGATCTTGATCAATTAAAAGAGACAGTCAATGATTTCTTAAAATACGCAGATATCATCAAGATTTCTGACGAAGAACTGGAATTTATCACAGGACATACAGATATCAAAGATGCTCTGGACGGTTTATTTGCTGATCGTGCAAAATACGTTATCTACACAAAAGGAGCTGACGGAGCAGAAGTGTATACAAGAAATGGAATGGTAGAAGCTTCAGGATATAAGATTGATGTCCGAGATACGACAGGTGCTGGAGATTCGTTTATCGGAGCATTCTTATACTGTCTGTTAAATGATGAAGTAGAAGACTTAGAATCTGTAAGTGATGACACATTAAGAAACTATCTTGATTTTGCCAATGCTTATGCAGCGAACACAACAACAAAAGAAGGTGCATTAGCAGCCATGGCAGATCGAGCTGAGATGGATGAATGGATGAAGACATTAAAGAAATAAATCCTTATAGATCATAGAAGAAAGAAGAGCTGAATGTTGTATTTGGCTCTTTTTTTCTCCTTTTGTGGAAAGTAAAAATGCTTGACGAAGAATTGTTGAAATGTTACAATTTGAAACATAATTATCGTGCAAAATATTTACAAAATAAACAAAAAAGGAGAAACGAAATGAGATTTGTTGTGATTTTAAAACAAATTCCAGATGATTCGATCAAAGATGAATATCAGGATGTGGATCAGTTAAATGACAGTGATAAGAACGTAATAAAAGAAGCACTGGATTTAAGAGACCGCTATGGTGGAACTGTAGACGTGATCGGATTTGGACCATTATCTGCAGAAGATGTTATGAAAGAGACGCTTACTTATGGAATTGATGATGCCTTCCTGATCAGTGATCCCCAATTCGCAGATATGGATGTATCACAGGTAGCCAAGATCGTCGCAGCGGTGATCAAAAAGCTTGACCCATATGATCTGGTCTTATGCGGACGGCAGGCAATTGATGGAGACAGTGCCCATATGGCTTCTATGACCTCTTGTGCGTTGGAGATCCCATTGATCGCGTATTCTGACGAGATCACAGAGATGAAAGATGGAAGTGTTTTCGCAACATGTATGGGTGATCAAATGGCATATAAGGTAGAAGCAAAAACTCCAGCAATGATACTTTCTATCAGAGAGAAGAACAAGAACCGTTTTCCATCCGTACCAGATATCATGAAAACATATGATGGAATATATAAGACAAAGATATTGACGAATGAAGACCTGAATCTTTCTGTGACCAAGAGAAAAGTAACGCAACTTAGAAAATATGAAGTCAAAAGCAGCAAACAGCAAAAACTTGTTATGATTGGTGGAAAAGATGAAGAAGAAAAGGCGACACAGATTCTTCAGTTGTTAAAGCAAAAGAGCGTGATCTAGGAGGTGTTTGGATATGAATTTGGGGAAAAAAGAAGGAATCGTTGTTGTTGGAGAGATTCAAAAAAGAGAGATCATGCCGCTGACGTTGGAATTAATCGGGGCAGCAGGAAAACTTTCGAAGGAAAGAGATCTTTCATTGTCAGTTATTCTATCAGGATGTGGGATCAAAGAAGAGGCAAAGAAGCTTTACAATTACGGAGTTGATGAAATTCTTTGTATCGAAGATGAAAAATTAATAGAAGGACATATGCAGTTGCATCATGATGCGGTCATAGAAGTTTTAAAAGAAAAGGATCCGAAAGTGATTTTGATCGGAGGAACGGCATCAGGAAGAGTCCTTGCAGGAAAGACAGCTTATGCATTTGATACAGAATTAGTCTGTGATGCATCGAAACTTACATACGATGAGAAACAGGAACAACTTATCATCACAAGACCGGCATTTGATGGAAAAAATATGGCAGACTTTTTGATCGATCCATCCTTGACAGCGGTGATCACGATCCGTACAGGAGTGATGGGAAAAGCAGAATACAAGGAAGACAAACAAGGTGAGATGTTATATGTGCATCCAGAATGTCTGAAGGAAGAACAACAAAATCTGATCTATCATGGAGCGGCAGGAAAAAGTGGAAAAGAAGTCCATCTGGATACAGCAAGGATCATAGTTTCCGGTGGCCGTGGGATGAAAGGAGAAGAAGGATTTGCGCTTCTTGAGAGACTTGCAGAGAAGATCGGAGGGGAAGTTGCATGTACAAGACCGTGTGTAGATGCAGGATGGATGCTTCCAACACAGCAGGTAGGACAGTCAGGAATCTCCGTAAAACCGAAACTCTATCTTGCATTCGGTATTGCCGGGGCAATTCAGCATATGACAGGAATTGATGCAGATTGTATCATTTCAGTCAATAATAATCCGAGGGCTGCGATCTTTGCATACAGTGATTATGGTGTGGTTTCAGATGCAAAGAAATTACTGGAGAGTATGTTAAAACAGGTGGAAGAAGGGAAAGAATTCTTATAAAAATAGAAAAATATGCTGTGTATTCGATTTTGATACACAGCATAAAGTTTTTCAGAAGATGAGTTCCAGACTAGAGAATTTTGGTTGGTATTGAAAATGATCAGCCAGCTAATCGTGAATTAACATTCTGAAAAAGTGGTTTTTCAAAGTTATAATTTGCCCGATTTACACGAAGATAGCCATATTTCTTCCCGTATTTAAACTGTAGATAAATCTTTTTCTTAGAATAAATTAATTTCTTTAAAGTTACGGCTTTCCCTTTTGGTACACGAAAAGTAACTTTTTTGCTGCCAGCTTTTTTATAAAAAGTTACTTTGTTGGCAGTGATAAACTTATTTTTTGCAAAATATCTTGAATATTTATCTTTTCTGTTTTGTCCAAGTTCGCTTCGTACCGTTTTTGTAGAAGATGCAGTTCTAATGAATTTTTGCTTACTGTATTTAAAAGGTAGTGTCCAATTGATCCATCCGGTTTCCATAGGTTGTACACGATGTTTAACGGTAATCCCTTTTTTATTGGCAGTAACGATTTCTTCAGCGTAAGATGAGCGGTCATTAAAAGATTTTACAACACGAAATTGGTTGGATTTTTTGTTATAAGTAAAGATTTCATTATAAGTAACGTAGTCATTTTCGCCACGGCCAATGATCTGGATAAATGCATGTTGTTTGCTCATTTTTGCATATTTTACAGCAAGATAATAACAGTCGTGACCGCGGAGAGATATCTCTGTGATTCCTTTTCCATTTAGATAGATCGTAAAACGGTTGATATACCAGCCTTCTTGATCGGGTGTTGTGCGGATGATCACAGAATCAGCATTTCCGTCTCCAGTGATGTCAACATTACCAGCATAAGTTCCAGAAGTTTTTGTTTGAGGTATGTTTTTAACAGAAGCTTTTACAAATGATGGTGTCATAATGCATAATGTAAAAGCAAAAAGAAAACAACCTAAAATCCTGCATACATTTCTTTTCATAAGAAAATCCCTCCTTAAAATTATGAAAGCTAATTGTTTCTGATTATATTTTAACATATTTTATTGTAGAAAATGCACAAAAATATGGTATGTATAATAATTAAATTAAAGAATGTGACGAAATTAAAAAAAGTGCTTATACAAGACATAAAAAGTGTGTATAATAATGCATTGACAAGAAATAAGCAGGAAAGAACGCAGTGAAGATTGCACACAATAGAAAGTGGAGATCCGCAACGAGTTTGGTTGAGGGTCTCCACTATTTTTTTGCCTTATTTCTTGAAGAAAAGCAACAATTTATTACAACAAGAAGAGGAGAAAAGAAAATGCCACAGAATAAAAGAGAAAGCCTTATCTATACATTCATCATGTGTTTTATGATGGTATTTTGGATGAGCATATACAACGTATCATTACATATGGGAGGATTATCAATGGAATCCATCAAAGCCGGATGGTTAGGGTTCCCGATCGCATATATTTTTGCAATGTGCTGCGACTGGTTCTTTGTATCTAAGATCGCAAAAGGATTTGCATTTAAATATCTTGTAAAACCAGACAGTTCTGTTTTAAGAAAAGTTATTTCAGTATCTTGCTGTATGGTTGTTCCTATGGTGATCATTATGTCACTTTATGGAGCAGTAGAAGTAAGTGTAGAGATGGGAAATTTTTCAAATTTACTGATCATTTGGCTTACAAATATTCCAAAGAATTTTGTAATGGCACTTCCATATCAGTTGATCATTGCAGGACCAGTTGTACGCTTTGTGTTTAGAGCTGCATTTCCTGAAGGAAAAGTTTTGGCATAATTTAAAAGTGTAGATACAAAAAATGCAAGGTAGTTTATGACCATATGAATACGTCGGCACTTAGCGATTGGATGATTGAACGATCATTCAAGAGCTTAGTACAGTTACGTAATTCATCTGAGCGAGAGCGGATCATAAACTACCTTGCATTTTTTGTATCTACACTTTTAAATTATGGCTGCTGTAGGGTGTTGGATGCCATTTTTGAAATTTATTTTCTTTTGTATGATTGTATTTGGATTTATTTAGTTTTGAAAAGTTTCAATAAATGGTTGACAAGTGAAATGAAAAATGTATCAATTCCATCTTTACCAGAAGATGTAGACATTGTAGTTACACATAAATCTCTAACAGATCGTGCAATAGCTGTCAGACCAAATGCGATTCATTATTCTGTAGAAAATTTCCTTGAGGGAGAACAATACGATGCAATCATAGAAAAAATAAAAGAGACAAGATAGTAGTGATTTTGATTTAAAAGATATGTTCATGCATAAATTTGTAAGAGAATATCTTTTTTTGAAAAAATATTTATTTCATAAAAGTTTTAGATAGAATATGTTAAAATTTGAATAAATAAATGAGTCAGATGAAGGAGAAAGTTGTCATACATGTTTGCAGAAGAAAGACAAGAAAAGATTTTAGAAATGCTTAAAGTTAATAAGCGTGTAAGCAATACAGAATTGATCAAGAAATTTGGAGTCAGTGGAACAACAATACGAATTGATCTGACTGAATTAGAGCAAAAAGGTTTGCTTTCAAGAACACATGGAGGTGCGATCTTAAAAGAAGATCCAGTTTATGGAGAGGATTCGATATCATCAAGACGAGAAAAAAATAAAGAAGAGAAAGAATGTATTGCAAAGAAAGCACGAGCTCAGATTGAAGATGGAGATACAATTCTTTTAGATAGTGGAACGACAGCATTAGATCTTGCAGAGTTATTGAAAGATATTCATAATCTTACAGTAATTACAAATGATCTGCAGATCGCATTAAAATTGCAAAAATATTCAGAAATTCATTTAATTTTATTAGGTGGAAGAGTTCGAACATCATTTGAGTGTACCGTTGGAGGTATGGGAATCAGAGCACTAGAAGAATTATCTGTTGATAAGGTGTTTATGACAACAAATGCCCTTTCTTTACAAAAGGGAGCAACAACTCCAAATCTTGACAATGCAGAAATCAAACGTGAAATGATGAAGATTGGGAATCAGAGATATTTACTCTGTGATAGCAGTAAGATTGGAACGAAAACAGTTTGTTCATTTGCCAAGATTGAAGAGTTTGATGTGATTATCACGGATGATAAAATATCAAAGGAATTAAAAGATAGTATCGAAAAATTACATATTGAAGTTATATAGGGATTCGTTCAATACCAAAGATAATTGGCTTATATCCCAGTCTTGCCCCAACGTGCGGCACAGGTTTCGCACATTGGGGCGATTTTTGATTTTTCGGATTTAATAAGAAATGTAGTGTTCTGGATTGTACCATCAGATAAGTTCATCTCTGTTTGATAAGTTATGTTCCATAGATTAATCCTGTTCTAATGGGAAGACGACAACTAACATCATCTTAAATGCTTCTACTGCATGAACAGAGTGTGGTTTCTTTGCAGGCATGACAAGAGATTCCCCTTGATTTACGATATATTCTTTGCCATCTACAATAAATTTTCCGCAGCCTTCAATGACAGTTACCATTGCATCTCCGATCGAGTCATGAGTAGAAATATCTTCTCCTTTGGAAAAAGCAAAGAGTGTAACACTGACAAAGTCATTTTGTGCTAAAGTCTTGCTTACAACTTGATCAGCATCTGCATTGACCTGGTCAGCAATTTTGAGTACTTTTTCGTGGTCAATATTTTTGATATATGGATATGCATTCATTATAAAATCTCCTTTTTGTTTCGTATATTGTTAAGTTGATTTTAGTATATCCAAAAACTTGGAAAAAGCCTGTTATTTTTACAAAAAAATAAGAAAATGAGTAAAATCATATTACAAACATATCAAATTGATATAAGTGCTTTTCTTTCTTTTTGTATACAATTGTGATAGAATAGCGTTAGAAAAATTTTTGCCTTGGAGGAATTAAAAAATGGAAAACAGTGTCAAAAATTTAATTCAGTTTATTGATCACAGTCCAAGTTGTTTTCATGTGATTGAAAATGCAAAAAAACAGTTCTTGGAACATGATTTTATACAGTTAGAAGAAAAAGAACATTGGAATTTAGAAGAAGGAAAAAGTTACTTTGTAGAACGAAATGGAAGTTCTATTTTAGCCTTTCATCTTCCTAAGAAGGATTTTCAAGGGTTTCACATCGTGGCAAGCCACAGTGATTCTCCAACATACCGTATCAAAGAACAACCACAGATGGATGTAGAGAAGCATTATACAAAGTTAAATACAGAACGTTATGGCGGAATGATCCCTGAAACATGGTTTGATCGTCCGCTATCTGTAGCTGGACGCATTATAATAGAAGAAAACGGACAGATTAAGGATCAGTTGGTCAACATTGATAGAGATCTTATGATCATTCCGAATCTTGCAATTCATATGTCAAGATCTTCAAATGAATCAAAACAGCTAAACCCACAAAAAGATCTCCTGCCATTATGTGGAGGAAATCTTACAAAAGATGGTTTTGAGGAAATGATCGCTAAAGAATCAGGCGTTGAGAAAGAAGATATCTTATCTTATGATCTGTTTTTATATAATCGAATGAGAGGAACAACACTAGGAATCAACGAAGAATTTGTTGCAGCTCCCAAATTAGACGACCTTGAATGTGCATATTCATCCATCGAAGGAATGTTAAATGCAAAGCTTTCCAAAGATTATGTCACAGTATGTGCGGTCTTTGATAATGAAGAAGTCGGAAGCGGTACAAAGCAAGGGGCTGGATCAACATTTTTCCCAGAGGTATTAAAAAGGATCAGTTATCTTTGCGGAAAAAATGAAGAAGAATATTATATGGCGGTGGCAGACAGCTTTATGTTATCTGCAGATAACGCTCATGCAGTTCATCCGAACTATCAGGATAAGACAGACCCTACGAACCGTCCGTATATCAATGAAGGAATTGTATTAAAATACAATGCATCACAAAAATATACAACCGATGCGAATTCAGCGGCACTCGTAAAATATCTGTGTAAAAAAGAAAAGATTAAGTGTCAGGTATTCTTTAACCGTTCGGATATGTTAGGCGGTTCAACACTTGGTAATATCCTGACTGGACAGGTGTCGATCAAGGCAGCAGATATCGGACTTCCACAGTTATCCATGCATTCAACATACGAAACTGCCGGATGCAAAGATTTAGATGATATGATCACACTGATGGGATCTTTTTATGAGCTTGGAAAGGAAGTGCAGATTTAATGGAAGAAAAACGTTTGCAGATGTCAGAGAGTTTTTTCTTAACAGCAATTCTTGCAATCGTAGGAGGCTTTCTTGATTCCTACAGTTATTTAATGCGTGGACATGTATTTGCAAATGCACAGACAGGAAATATCGTATTGTTTGGTGTGAATCTTCAAAAGCGGGATTTTACACAGGCATTTTACTATTTTGTTCCAATTCTTGCATTTGCTGTGGGCGTAATCCTTGTTGAGATCATAAAGTATTTTTATAAGGAAGAACATAAGATTCATTGGAGACAGAGAACTGTGGCACTTGAGTTTGTGCTGATAACGGTTGTTGGATTTATTCCGCTGGGACAATATGATGTTGTGGCGAATGTACTGATTTCTTTTGTATGTTCTATGCAGGTGGAGACATTTCGAAGGGTTCATGGGCATCCATTTGCCAGTACGATGTGTACTGGTAATTTAAGAAGTGGAACAGAAGCACTGTGCCAGTACTTTAAAACAGGAGATAAGACATTAAAACAAAAAAGTTTACGATATTATGGAATTATTACTTTTTTCATTATTGGAGCAGTGATCGGAGGATTTTTAACCGGTCGTGCAGGAGGAAGTTCTATCTTTATCTGTAGTATTTTGCTAGCGATCGCAACGATCTTGATGGCAAAAGAGTTCAGAATCTGATAAAAAGACTGATTTTACAAACATTTAACAATGTTTGCGAAATCAGTCTTTTTTCTTTTGTGTTACTCTTCAGGGAAAACTTCATTTACAAGTTGACAGTATTCCTCATACTCATGAAATTCTGAAAGATCAGCAAAACCTTCGATCATTCCACGATAATACCAACTCTGCATCTTCTTATCCTTCATATTGAATCTCTCCCATAACTCTTCGCCAAGGATGTTATAATCCCGATAAAGTGCACGGATGTTAGCAAGCTTGTCACCAAGGGCGATGATCTTAGCGTTGCGGGATGCACGGTTCTTTAAGAAATCGATCGTATGGCCTTTTCTCTCAACCCATGTCTTACTCTTATCTTCACTTTCCTGATAGACATAAGAAGCAACGATATCACCGAATTCACGACGGATGTCCTCTATCGAGATTTCGTCACAATCTTCAACAACATCATGAAGGACAGCGGCACAAAGCATATCCTGATCGAGAGTCATAGCGGCAACGATGGCAGCAACTTCCATAGGGTGGATGATAAAAGGAAGATTGGTGCCTTTTCTTGTCTGACCGTTGTGGGCATTTGTTGCGTAGATAACGGCTTTTTCAAACATTGGAAAACTCCTTTATTAAAATAAGTTAGTGTAAAATAATTGTTAAGATAATCATAAAGCATTTTTTTTTGGTATTCAAGTAGGAAATCCAAGAAAATAGAGAAGAAAATACTTTGTCACTTTAAAGCGTGTCAGTGTTGACTTTTTAAATACAGGAAGTTAAAATAAAAACTAAGTGTGATCAAAGAATGAGAAGATTTTGCGATCACCGCAAGAAAAAAGGAGAGTAAAACAATGACAGACAGCAATTTTACGATCGGATTTATCGGTTTAGGATTGATCGGTGGATCCATTGCGAAGGGAATAAGAAGAGTTTTTCCAAACTATACACTCATTGGAATGGATGAAAACCCGGATACGATCAAAAGTGCATTGGAGGATGGAATCATTGATTCAATTGCTACAGACTGTAAAACAGATTTTGCGGAATGCAACTATGTATTTTTGTGTGCACCGGTTCAATATAATGTAATGTATCTAAAAGATCTGAAAGGATCGATTAATGAAAATTGTATTTTAACAGATGTAGGAAGTGTAAAGGAAGAGATTCACTTAAAGATTGAAGAATTAGGAATGGAAGAATACTTTATCGGAGGACATCCGATGGTAGGATCAGAGAAGGCAGGTTTTTCTTTCAGTTCTGACAGATTAGTTGAGAATGCTTACTATTTTATCACGCCAACGAAGAAAGTCAGCGAACAAAGAGTGAAAGATTTTACAAACTTCATTGAAGAATTAGGAGCATTAACGATCATTCTGGATTATAAGCAGCATGATGCCTATACTGCAGCGATCAGTCATGTACCACATATCATGGCAGCAGAACTGGTACATATCGTAAGTAATATGGATACAGATGATGGAATCTTAAAACAGTTAGCTGCAGGTGGTTTTAAAGATATCACAAGAATCGCATCTTCATCTCCAGTCGTATGGGAACAGATTTCTTTATCAAATAAGAAGAATATCAAAGAATTACTGCAAAAAGCACAGAATCATTTAGGCTATGTGATCGCAGCACTTGATATGGAAGACAGAGAATATTTGAATAATTATTTTAAACAGGCAGGAGAATATAGAGATTCTGTGCCAGACAGTGCGGTTGGTCTGATCCAGAAATCTTACGAGATCTTTATTGATATTCCAGATGAACCAGGAACGATCGCAACAACGACAACCTTGCTTGCTTTGAATCATGTAAGTATCAAGAATATTGGAATCATTCACAACCGTGAATTCGAAGAAGGTGTTTTAAAGATCATGTTATATGATGATGAATCAGCAAAGAAGGCGACAAAAATCTTAAGAGATAAAAACTACACAGTATACGAGAGGAAATAAAAACATGAAATTAACAAAAAGTGCGGGACTTAGAGGAGAATTATCAATTCCAGGAGACAAATCGATCAGCCATAGAGCAGTTATGTTTGGATCTTTAGCAAAAGGAACAACACATATCAGCAATTTCTTATCAGGAGCAGACTGCCTGTCAACGATCGATTGTTTTCGTAAGATGGGTGTTTTGATCGAACAGGATGGAACGAACGTCACTGTTCATGGAAATGGACTTCATGGCTTAAAGGCACCAAGTGAGACATTAGATGTAGGAAATAGCGGAACAACAACAAGATTGATCTCAGGAATCCTGGCAGGTCAGGATTTTGAAACTGTATTATCTGGAGATGCATCCTTAAATAAACGTCCAATGGGAAGGATCATCAAACCATTAGAGCAGATGGGTGCAAAGATCACAAGTGTGAATGGGAATGGATGTGCACCATTGAAGATTGAAGGAACAAAATTAAATGCAACACATTATGATTCTCCAGTTGCATCTGCACAGGTAAAATCCTGTGTGTTATTAGCAGGATTATATGCAGATGGCAAGTCAAGTGTGACAGAACCAGCATTATCAAGAAATCATACAGAATTAATGCTTCGTTCTTTTGGAGTTAAAGTAGAATCACATGATACAACAGCGACGATCACACCTCCAGAAGAGATGATCGCAACAGATATCGTGGTTCCAGGAGATATTTCTTCAGCAACATTCTTTATCGTGGCAGGATTGATCACACCAAATTCATGTATCCGTTTAAAAAATGTTGGAATCAATCCAACAAGAGATGGAATCCTGCGTGTATGTAAAGATATGGGAGCTGATGTTACATTAGAAAATGTGATCAATAATGGCGGAGAGCCAACAGCAGATATCGTTGTAAAGACAAGCAAATTAAAAGGAACGGTGATTGGTGGAGAAGTCATTCCAACATTGATCGATGAGATTCCAGTTATTGCACTGTTAGCAGCATTTGCAGAAGGTGAGACAGTGATCAAAGACGCGGCAGAGTTGAAGGTAAAAGAGTCTGATCGAATCGCATTAACGGTTGATAATCTTGTGAAAATGGGTGTTGATGCGACAGCGACAGACGATGGAATGATCATCAAAGGCGGTAATCCATTACATGGAGCAAGCATCAATTGTAAATACGACCATCGAATCGCTATGACATTTTCGATTGCAGGAATCAATGCAGAAGGAGAAACTGTGATCGAAGATTCAGAATGTGTGGATGTGTCTTATCCAACATTTTATGAACAGTTAAATTCATTGCAATAAATAAAATGCTATGATAAGAGTTTATAAGGAGTAGATAACAATGGAAAAGAAATATTTCTTTTTTGATATTGACGGAACATTGACAGATAGATCGACAGGGAAGACCGTGCCAAGTGCCAGAGAGGCGTTGGATCGTTTAGAAGCAAATGGACATTTTGTTGCGATCGCAACTGGAAGAGCACATTACAAAGCACGTAAATTCACAGAAGCCAATGGGTTTAAAAATATGGTCTGTTGTGGAGGCAATGGCTGTGTGATCAACAATGAATTAGTGGAAAATATTCCTTTGGATAAAGAAGGGTGTTTACAGATCATTCATCAGTCAGAAGAATTAGGGTATGGATGGTGTGTAGCTCTTGATGATACGAAAGATGTCTATATGACAGATGATAAATTTCTAAGACAGGTTGGAAAGAGAAAAGAACCAACCAGATATATTATCGATGATATGTTAGATATTGACAGTGTCGACGCGATTTACAAGATTTATGTAGCTATTCCAAAAGAGGAAGAAGAGAAACTTACAAAGAAAGAGTTGATCGGGCATTTGAGATTTGAACCAGAATATTTAATGTTCCAGCCAGATAATAAACGTGGTGGTATTGTGAAGATGATGGAATATCTTGGCGCAGATATTAAAAATGTGGTTGTATTCGGGGACGATTACAATGATATGGATATGTTCTGCAAAGACTGGTTTTCCATTGCTATGGGAAATGGATGCCAGGATTTAAAAGATATGGCAAGTTATGTGACCGATACAAATGTCAATGACGGTATTAAGAAAGCATGTGAACATTTTGAATGGATTTAATAAAGTAAAACAGCAGACAGAAGATACATCGGAGGGAAATATGAAACATTTAAAATTAGGGAAGATACAATGGATCGCATTATTGGTTGTCAGTGCAATGTTTGTGAATTTATGCAGCCATATGGTATTGGCAGCAGCAAGAGATGGAAATGACCAAGCACAGGAAACAACTGAGACGACAACAGCTTCAGAATCAACAACAGAAACTACAACGACACAGCAGGAAGAGACACAATCTGTGGGAGAATATAAAGCATTCTGGTTTTCTTTCTATGATTATGACTCTTATCGTGCAAAATATAAAAAGAGAACGGCAGCAAATTTCCGTACCTACTTTACAGGAGTTGTCAAAAAAGGAAAGAGTCTTGGAATGAATCGCGTGATCGTGCAAGTAAGACCATTTGGAGATGCCATTTATAAGTCAAAGTATTTTCCATGGTCTAAATACATTTCTGGAAAACAGGGAAGAAATCCAGGATTTGACCCATTAAAGATCATGGTAGAAGTTGCACATGACAATGACATGAAGATCGAGGCATGGGTAAATCCATATCGTGTAACAACAGGTTCTACGAATTATAAGAAACTTGCAAAGAATAATCAGGCAAGAAAATGGCATGCCAAGAAGTCTACAAGAAGAAATGTATTATCTTATGGTGGAAGTTTGTATTACAACCCATCTAAGAAAGCGGTCAGAACACTGATCACAAACGGAGTAAAAGAAATCGTACAAAATTATGATGTCGATGGAATTCATATGGATGATTATTTCTATCCATCTTTTACAAAACGTAATGTCAAAAAGGCATTTGATGCAAAAGAATATAAGAAATCTTCTTATAAGAAGAAAAAGAAAAGTATCTATACTTACCGTCGTGCACAGGTAAATACTCTTGTAAAACAGATGAAAAAAGCAGTAAAAAGTGTAGATCCAAATGTATCATATGGTATCAGCCCAGCAGGAAATATTGATAATCTGACGAGTAAATATTCATATTATGTAGATATCTATAAATGGCTAAATTCTACAGAGTATGTTGATTATATCTGTCCACAAGTATACTGGGGATTTAAACATCCAACTGCCAAATTTAATAAAGTCACAGACCGTTGGATCAAGGCGGCAAAGAGCAAGAAAGTTAAACTTTATATTGGAATTGCAGTTTATCGTGCAGGACATAATGTTGGTCAGAATCGTGCAGAGCGAAAAGAATGGAAGAGTGATACCAAAGTCTTAAAGAACCAGGTTCAGTATGCAAGAAAAAAACATGTGGATGGATTTGCATTCTTTGACTATCAGGATCTAAAGAGCAAGACAAGTGCAAAAGCGGTCAATCAGCTCAAAACAGTTTTAAAATAAATATTACAGAGATCATTGCATAGAGATATGTGATGGTCTCTTTTTAGTTACAGCAGATTTCTTTTCATGTAAATTACGCTATATAAGAAATCTACAGCGAGTTGACATAATATGAAAAATATAATATTATATGGCGTATAATATGATGTAAGGAGGATGCCAATGGTTTTTAATACAGGAGCTGCGCTGTTAGATGCGGTAGTTCTGGCTGTCGTATCAAGAGAAGAAGAAGGTACGTATGGATATAAGATCACACAGGATGTAAGAGAAGTGTTAGAAGTATCAGAATCTACATTATATCCAGTATTAAGGAGACTTAAGAAGGATGGTTGCCTGGAAGTTTATGATAAGCAATACGGCGGCAGAAACCGCAGATATTATAAGATCACATCTGTGGGAATAGCACAGCTTTCGTTATATAAAGAAGAATGGAAACAATATTCCCAGAGAATATCTGGAATTTTCGAAGGAGGAGAGAGAGTATGAACCGGGAGGAGTACTTAAGGAGATTGTCTTTTTTACTAAAAGATCTTCCAGAAGAAGAAATTGAAGATGCGATCACATATTATGAAGATTATTTTGAGGAAGCAGGAGAAGAGAAAGAAGAACAGGTGATCAAGGAACTTGGTTCCCCAGAGAAGATCGCGAGGATGATCCGTGATTCTGTACAGGGAAATCAGGCAAGCAGTGAGTATACAGAAGAAGGATACAGACAGGAAACTTACGAAGATTACCAGCAGATGAGCAGAAAAGACTCACAAAAGGAAGCAAAACAAGGCAGCAGATGGCATATGAAGGGAAGAAGAAACCGGAATATCATTTTGATGATCTTAATTCTTGTCTTTGTGGGAAGCTGGCTGATTCCTGGTATTTTTGGCATTGTGATTGGAATTGCAGGAGGAATTTTTGGCAGTTGTGCAGGATTGTTGTTTGGAGGACTTGGGTTGGTTAGCGCTGGAATTTATAAGATGTTTACGACAGTTCCATATGGTTTATTGTTGATGGGCGGCGGTTTTCTGATGATCGCTGGTGGAATTTTATTATTATGGTCCCTTGTATGGATCTGTGCAAATGCTATTCCATGGATCATTGCAAAGATCCGTGAATTTTGGAACAGGAATTTTGGGAGAGGATGTGAATAAGTTTGAAGATATTTAAGAAAGTATGCATGATATTAATATCAGTAACGGCTGTTGCAGGGATCGGATGCATCATAGCAGCATTTGTTATGGGTGCAGATCCAAGACAGATTCGAAATTATGCAGAAGGAAAGACAAGCGGTAAATTACAGACAGAGGAACGAAATATAAGAGCAGATCAGATCCGAAAATTAAATATTGATATTGGAAGTGGAAATGTTAAGCTACAAAATGGAAATCAGGATCATCTGATCATAAAGAAAAAAGGAAGCTGGGAGCCAGTGATATTAAAGTCAGATGGAGAGATTGAAATCAAGCAGAAGAGCAGACATTTTAAATTGTTTTGGTTTCAATCAAACGATGAGATCACAGTTATTCTGCCCAAAGGTGTTACCTTTGAGAAAGTTTCCATGGATTGTGGCAGTGGAGACATTGCATCAGATTCTTTGAATATCACAGACGAACTTGACATAGACTGTGGCAGTGGAGATATTGATCTGTCAACGATCACAGCACCAAAGACAGAGATTGATCTGGGTTCTGGAGATATTATACTGACAATGGCAGGAACAGAAAAAGATTATAACTATAATCTGGATTGTGGAAGTGGAGATGTTAAGATTGGAGATATACTTTTCGAAGATGATCTAAAAAAACGAAATATCAATGCATTAAGATGGATTAATATAGATTGTGGAAGTGGAGATCTTACGATCGATTTCGATAATACAATATTGTAAAACAAAGTAACAGATAGATGGAGGAAAAGGAAATGAAGAAAACATTATATAAATCAAGAAAAGACCGTTTTTTATTTGGTGTATGTGGAGGATTAGCAGAATATTTTGAGGTAGATCCAACTTTGGTACGAATCCTTACAGCAGCATTATGCACAACAGGAACAGGATTGTTGTTATATATTGTGGCAGCTGTTGTCATGCCGGAGCGTGTCGAGTAATTGTCTTTTTCTTGAATCAATCCAAAGAATGTGATAGAATAGAAAATCATGTCAAAATTCAGGTCAAATAAGACTTTGATCATGAAGATAAATACACATAAAGAAGAGGAGAAATCATATGAAATTACCAATATTGATCGCAATGGTTCTCTATATGGCAATGGTTATCTGGATTGGTGTCATTTACAGTAAGAAGACAAAGACATCCGAAGACTATTTCCTTGGAGGACGAGGACTTGGACCATGGGTTACTGCAATGAGTGCAGAGGCATCTGATATGAGCAGCTGGCTGTTGATGGGACTTCCTGGACTTGCATACGCAACAGGATTCAGCCAGGCAGGATGGACAGCAATCGGATTGATTCTTGGTACATATTTAAACTGGAAGATCGTGGCAAAGAGATTACGTCATTATACAGAAGTAGCAGATAATGCGATCACAGTACCAGACTTTTTCAGTAACCGTTTCAAAGATGATAAGAAAATCTTAAGCAGTATTTCCGCAATCATGATCCTTATTTTCTTTACAGTATACACAGCATCAGGATTTGCTGCATGTGGGACATTATTTAACTCTGTATTTGGATTAAATTATCAGAAGAGTATGATCGTCTGTGCGATCGTTATCGTATTATATACATCCATGGGTGGATTCTTGGCAGCAAGTACAACAGACCTGATTCAGGGATTATTAATGTCATTTGCCATTGTGATCGTACTGATCGTTGGAGTTGTGAATGCAGGTGGAGTAGCGAATGTTATTGCACACGGTCAAGCAATGGAAGGATTCTTTGATGTTATGAAGTACCATGACCCAGCAACAGGAGGTGCAGTATCACAGGGTGTGATTCCAATCTTATCCGGACTTGCATGGGGACTTGGATATTTTGGTATGCCACATATTCTTGTAAGATTCATGGCGATCCGTGACCCACAGGAAGTAAAGAAATCAAGAAATATCGCAATGATCTGGGTACTGATTTCTTTAAGTGTAGCTGTATGTATCGGATTTACAGGAGCAGCACTTTATCCAAATGTAGCAGAATTAGCTGGAAATGGAAATCAGAGAATCTTTATCTACATGACAACACATTTATTTAAAGGACTGATCCCATTATTTATGGCTGGAATCATTTTATCAGGAATTCTTGCAGCAACAATGAGTACCTCAGATTCCCAGTTACTGATCGCATCATCCTGTGTATCAAAGAACTTATTCCAGGGATTATTTAAGAAAGAAATGTCCGAAGAAAAAGTACTGATGATCTCAAGACTGACAACGATCGTGATCGCATTGATCGGTATCGTTATCGCAATGGATGAAAACAGTTCTGTATTCGGACTAGTAGAAAATGCATGGGCAGGATTCGGTGGAGCCTTTGGTCCATTAACACTGTTTGCATTATTCTGGAAACGAACAAATTTAAAAGGAGCGATCGCTGGAATGTTAAGTGGAGGTATCATCGCACTTGTATGGCCAGTGACTCTGGGTAAATTAGGTGGAATTTTTGGAATTTACTGCCTGTTACCAGCATTTATCATATCTTCTATTCTGATCATCGTAGTTAGTTTATGTACAGAAGAACCTAGCGATGTTATGGTGAAAGAATTTGAAGAAGCAAAAAGCCTCAATGATTAAATTGTGATTTGAATGACGGCTTGCACATATATTTGAAGTCTATTCAAATCATTACACAGTGTGTATGTTTTACTGTATGGGCATTTATAATAAACGTTTGTCTGTTACTAAAAAATTTGAAAACCGATAACGTTCAACATACAATACTTAATTTTATACGAGAATGTCTTCAGGTATTCATAAAAACATAAAGAAAGATAGAGGTACGAAATAGTAGAATTCCATAGGATTTTTTGCAAAATCGCAGCCAACACGGGCACTGTTTGAACGCAGTGAGTTGTGCAGGAGTGTTGGCGGATCAGCGTTTTGCAAAAAATCCGTCAATGGAATTCGTTTTTCGTACCTCTATCTTTCTTTATGTTTTTATGAATACTCGATACATTTCCGTTATACAACTTAAAATTTCAAAGCACTTTTCTTTTTTGTATACATACCATGATAGTATAAAAGAAGAAAAGGAAAATAGAGATGAATCAATGTTATTGTGATCGATCATCAGGAATGTGTGAGCATGGTCATCGGCATGGTGGAGTGGATTCTATGCCGGTTGCTATGCAGTATGTTCCATGGCAGCATTGGAGCAGGATTTATAGTCCGGAAGAAGGATTACAATGTGGAACGATCTTTCCAGAGTTGAATAAACCATTTTATGGGAAAGGGGCGTGCCGGTAATGAATCAGTATGATAAGAAAAAGTTGTTAAATTATATTGACGCAGTCAGCTTTGCACTGATTGATACGAATCTGTATCTTGATACACACCCAAATGACAAAAAAGCAATGGACCATTTTAATCAATATCAGAAGGCAAGAAAGCAGGCATTAAAAGAATATGCGAGAAATTTTGAACCATTGACGATTGATAGTGCGGATATAGATGATCATTTTACATGGGCAACAGATTCATGGCCATGGATGAAGAGGGGAGGTTGTTGATATGTGGAATTATGAAAAACGATTAGAATTTCCGGTAAATATCAAACGAACAGATCCTAAGATGGCACAATTGATCATCACACAGTATGGAGGACCGGATGGGGAATTAGGAGCTTCTATGCGATATTTGTCTCAGCGATTTGCGATGCCATATAAAAATGTTTGTGGGGTGTTAACTGATATAGGTACAGAAGAATTAGCTCACTTAGAAATGATCTGTACGATCGTGCATCAGCTAACTAGAGATTTAACTCCAGAACAGGTGAAAAAATCAGGGTTTGGAGCTTACTATGTAGACCATACAGCAGGTGTATGGCCACAAGCAGCAAGTGGTGTACCGTTTAGTGCAGCGACGTTTCAGTCTGTGGGAGATCCAATTACAGATTTAAGTGAAGACCTTGCTGCAGAACAAAAAGCAAGAACAACCTATGATAATTTGTTAAGGCTTATTGACGATCCAGATGTTAGAGAGCCACTGAAATTCTTACGAGAAAGAGAAATCGTGCATTTCCAGAGATTTGGTGAAGCACTTAGGAATGTACAGGATCACTTAGATTCTAAGAACTTCTATGCAATCAATTCAGCCTTCGATTGTAATTGTAATAAATAAAATCTTTGAGGAATATGATAAATGGTCATCCTCATACAGTTCCATGAGGATGACCATTTATCATATTAAAAATTTTGTTTATTAGAATTTAAACATTGGGAGAAAAGAAAATCCTGTAAAGATCGGAATTGTTTGTGGAAAGGCTGCTTTTTGTTTCATGATATCTCCTTGAAAATTAAATAGTCATAATATAAAATAAATTTAACAAAATGCATTATAACACAGTAAAATATAATTTATAATATGTAAATCAGATTGAGATGAATGAAGGTTGTGATCACTCATCTGTTTTCCAAATGATGTTGGATGAAAGTATTCTGCCAACATCAAAAAAATAAAAGATACGACCGAGAAAGAAGGCGACATTTTATGAAAAGAAACCTAGAAGTCATTACAGAATTAAAAAAACAAGGAAAAGCGTTACTAGATGCAAGAAGAGAAGAATTCGTAAGACAAAATCTTCTCTCGGATGAATTTCTAAATTTTGTGCAAGAGAATCGGAAACCATTTAATCTTTTAATGTCATATTATGAATGCGCAATCATGGAGATTGAAACAAAATTTAAAGTCTTAAACCACGAATTATCTTTAGAATATGATGCAAATCCAATTGAGAGCATCAAGACAAGAGTGAAATCCTATGACAGCATTCTAAAGAAGATTCGAAGAAAGAATATAGCATTGAATTTAGATTCAATCGAAGAAAATCTAAGAGATATTGCCGGGGTCAGAGTCATCTGTTCCTTCCCGGATGATATTTATAAACTAGCAGAAAGTTTCTTAAAGCAGGATGATATCACACTGATCGAGCGAAAAGATTATATTAAGAATCCCAAGCCAAGTGGCTATCGAAGTCTTCATCTGATCGTACAAGTACCAATCTTTTTACAAAATGAAAAGAAGATGGTTAATGTTGAAGTGCAATTTCGAACGATCGCTATGGATTTCTGGGCAAGTCTTGATCATAAGATGCGTTATAAGAAAGAGTTGTCCGATGAAGAAGTGGAAATCCTTCAGGAAGAACTTTATGATTGTGCAGAACAAAGTGCAGCACTTGATGAACGAATGCAGAGGATCAGAGATCGAATCACACAAAAACGGGAGAAAGAAGCCATTCTTCTGGAAGATCAACACGATAAATGTTGATCATTTTACGAAGTGTGATTTCTTAAATTGTAATTTCTGACAGACTGTGATAGAATAGGACAAGTATTAAAAAAAGTATAAAAATTTGTTAAGAAAGTGTTAATGAATTGAGGGTAAAAAATGAATATTATCATTGTTGGGTGTGGTAGAATCGGTTCTACGCTTGTTGAGGAATTAAGTGGCGAGAACCATGACATTTCCATTATTGATGAGAAAGCAGATGTTGTACAGAAACTTGCTGAAACACATGATGTATTAGGTGTGATCGGGAATGGGGCAAGTTATAGTATTCTGTCAGACGCAGGAGTTGAGACAGCAGATATCATTATTGCAGTTACGAACTCTGACGAATTGAATCTTTTGTGTTGTCTGATCGCGAAGAAGGCAGGAAGATGTGAGACGGTTGCCAGAGTGAGAAATCCTGTTTATTATGATGAGATCAGTTTCATAAAGGAAGAGATGGGAATTTCTGTTGTGCTGAATCCAGAATTAAGTGCGGCATATGAGATTGCAAGATTACTAAGATTCCCTTCTGCAATGGAAGTGAATAAGTTTTCTAAAGGCAGGATCGAGATGTTAAAATACCGTATCCCACATAATTCTAAATTAGATGGAATGACATTGATCGATGTCAGTAATCAGTTAAATTGTGAGATATTGATCTCTGCGGTAGAGCGTAAGAAAGAATTGATCATTCCAAATGGTTCTTTTCAGTTAAGAGAGAAAGATATAATTTCATTTGTTGGAAGGCCAAACTGCGCCATGGAATTTTTCAGGAAGATTGGGGAAAGAAAGAATCAGGTTCATGAAGCAATGATCATAGGTGGAAGTAAGATTGGATTTTATTTATCAAAATTACTTGTTTCTAGTGGAATTGGTGTAAAACTGATCGATAAAGACAGAGATCAATGTGAGAGATTAAATGAGAGTATTCCAGATGCGATGATCATCCATGGAAATGGAAATGACCATGATATGCTCTTAGAAGAAGGACTGACGGATGTGGATGCATTTATTGCACTTACGAATCACGATGAGGAGAACATGTTCTTGTCCCTGTATGCACAGAGCCAGAGTGATGCAAAACTGGTCACAAAGGTGCAGAAATTAAACTATGATGCCATGATCGAACGATTAGATCTTGGAAGTATGATCTATCCAGAATATCTGACAGCACAATATATTATTCAGTATGTAAGAGCAAGACAAAATTCCATCGGAAGTAATATTGAAAACTTATATAAGCTGATGGATGGAAGAGCAGAAGCATTGGAATTTCATATTCAGAAAGGTTCTCCGGTTATTGGAAGAGAGATTAAAGATCTTCCATTGATCGATAATCTGCTAATTTGCAGTATTTATCGAAATGGAACGGCAATGATCCCAAATGGTCAAGACCATATGGAAGAAGATGATCTTGTAGTCGTTGTTACATCGAAAAAAGGATTGCACGATGTCAAAGATATCTTAAAGAGAGGGTAATGGAGGCAGGATAATATGAATTTTTCAATGATTCGATATGTAATAGGCTTAGTTATGCTTTTTGAAAGTGCGTTTATGGCTCTGCCTTGTCTGGTAGCATTGATCTATCATGAGAAGAAAGGCTTTTCTTTCTGGATCATGTTATTTGTATGTCTGATCATCGGAATTCTTTTTGTTATGAAGAAACCAAAGAAGACAGTTTATTACGCAAAAGAAGGTTTTTTAACCGTTGCGATCAGTTGGATCGTAATGAGTTTTTTTGGAGCATTGCCGTTTGTGATCAATGGAGACATTCCATCGGTTGTAGATGCGATGTTTGAAACGGTTTCTGGATTTACTACAACAGGATCAAGTATATTAACGGATGTAGAATCGTTGGCAAGATGTAGTTTATTCTGGAGGAGTTTTACTCACTGGGTAGGTGGTATGGGTGTATTCGTGTTTGTATTAGCGGTCATGCCATTGGTTGGTGGTCAGAATATTCATCTGATGAGAGCAGAAAGTCCAGGACCATCTGTTGGAAAACTGGTTCCTAAGATTCGAAAAACATCTATGATCTTGTATAAGATTTATATTTTTATGACTATTGTGATGGTAGTATTGTTGCTTTTAGGAAAGCTTCCATTATTTGATTCGCTGTTACTTGCATTCGGTACTGCTGGAACTGGTGGATTCTCGATATTGAATTCAGGGTGTGCATCTTACTCACCATACATACAATATTTGATCGCGATCTTTATGATCTTATTTGGAGTAAATTTTAATGTATATTATTTTATTTTGATCAAGAAGTTCAAAGATGCGATCCATTATGAAGAATTAAAATATTACTTATTATTTATTGGTGCATCTGTAGCAATGATCACATATAATATACACAGTTTATTTCCAACAATCGAGCAGGCATTCCGCCATGCACTTTTTCAAGTAGGAACAGTGATCACGACAACCGGATATGCATCAACAGATTTTAATAAATGGCCGGAATTTTCAAAGTTTATTCTGGTAATGCTGATGTTTTCAGGAGCATGTGCCGGAAGTACCGGTGGTGGTATGAAAGTATCAAGATTGGTCATTATGTTAAAGACCGTCAAGAAAGAGCTGCTCTCATACTTACATCCAAGAACGGTACGTAAGGTCAAATTCAACGGAAGAATTGTGGAACATGAAGTTATTCGAGGGATCAATGTTTATATGATCGCATATGCATTTGTACTGATGTTTTCTGTACTGATCATTTCTATTGATAACTTCGATTTTACAAGCAATTTTACGGCAGTTGTTGCAACATTGAATAATATTGGTCCTGGGCTTAATATCGTAGGACCAACTGGAAACTTTTCAATGTATTCGAATCTTTCCAAGATCGTTATGATCTTTGATATGTTAGCGGGAAGACTGGAATTATTTCCAATGTTATTGTTGATCAATCCATATACATGGAAAGAAATAAAAATAAGAAAAAATAGAAAAAATAAGAAAGAGGGCCATAGCATATGAAACGTAATACAGATTTTATGCTTCGTGATATCGCAGGTGAAGTAATTCTTGTACCAACAGGGGCTGCAACTCAGCAGTTTAATGGAATGATCACATTAAATGAAGTGGCAGCATTTATTTGGAAGAATTTAGATGAATCGAAGTCAAAAGAAGAATTGGTTGATAAGATCATGGATGAATTTGAAGTAGATGAAGAAACAGCAAGGACAGATGTAGAAGGATTTGTCGGAGCACTTTATGAACATGGACTGGTATTGGATGAATGAGACAGATTGCAAATAACGTTTATATCCCGGTATTGAAAGATCTGGTAGAAGAGGGAAAAGAAGTCAGCATGATGATCAGTGGGAGCAGTATGAATCCGTTTTTGATCCATCAAAGAGACTATATTTTGATGAAGAAGCCAGAAGAAGAATTGAAAGCTGGGGATATGGTGTTTTTTCAGAGAAGAGATGAGGCGTATGTGATGCATCGGATTCATCATATCAACAAGGAGGGAAAGCTGTTTATTATCGGAGATGCACAGGTAGATATGGAAGGACCGATTGACAAAGAACAGGTTTTTGCGATCATTACAAAAGTAAAGCGTAAAGGAAAATGGATCGCACCTGGAGATTTTTGGTGGGAGTTTTTTGAACATATCTGGCTGCATTTGATTCCATTTCGGAGATTTTTGATGAAATTATACGGAATTCGAAGATAAAGGGTGGTAATATTTTACGTATTACCATTCTTTTTTTGTTATCAGACTATGATGAGAGTGTCAAAAGTAAATTTTGCCACTCTCTGATGTATCCAGATTGTTCCATTGCTACGCAATTCCACAATCTTCGAACACCTCGAACTCCCATAAAATGGTGTATTCACACCATTTTATTCCGTTCTCGTTGTTCGGCGTGTCAATAAGTATAAATTGCTTATTTGTGCAAGCACAAACGCAATTTATACTTTTGACACTTACATCATTTTATAGTATCCTTAAAAATAAAAGATACAAAACAGGAGGAAGATCAATGGGACGTGTATTTAAATTCCATAACGACGTAGATACAGATCAGATCATCGCGTCACAATATTTGTTATTGCCAAATATTGAAGAGATGAAAGTATATACTTTTGAATCAATTGATAAAGATTTTGCCAAGAAGGTAAAAGAAGGAGATATTGTTGTAGCAGGAGAGAACTTTGGATGTGGGTCATCCAGAGAACAGGCGCCAAGTGTACTGAAAGCGTTAGGTGTCAAAGCAGTGGTTGCTAAATCATTTGCGAGAATCTTCTATAGAAACTCTATCAATATCGGATTACCAGTGATCATCAGCAAAGACTTATATGACAAAGTGGAAGACGGAGCTGACATTGATATCAACCTGTCTGAAGGATGGATCAAAACAGAGGATGAAACCCTTCCATGTACCAAGCTGCCACCATATATGCAGAATATCTTAGATCATGGCGGATTGATCAATTTCTTGAATGAAGGGGAGGAATAGGAACATGGGAATGACCATCGGAGAAAAGATTATTGCAAGAGCTGCGAAAGTAGATCAGGTAAAAGCAGGAGAGATCCATACGATCGAAGTTGACCGTTTAATGAGTAATGACGGAACGACACATTTAACAATTGATATGTATCATAACCAGTTAAAACATCCAAAGATCGCGGACAAAGACAAACTGGTATTTATCATGGACCACAATGTGCCTGCGGAGAATCCAAAAACAGCAGCAGCACATAGAAAGATGCGTAATTTTGCAAAAGAGCATGAGATCAAATTATATGAAGGAAAAGGTGTCTGCCATCAGATCATGGTAGAGAATCATGTATGTCCAGGAGAATTTATCATGGGTGCAGACTCCCATACGTGTACATATGGAGCTTTAGGAGCATTTGGTACAGGGATCGGATGTACTGATTTCTTATACGCTATGGTAACAGGACAGTCTTGGGTATTAGTTCCAGACACGATCCGTTTTAACCTGCATGGTAAATTAAGAGAAGGTGTATACGCCAGAGATTTAATGCTTTCTATCATCGGAATGGTTGGAGCAAATGGATGTAACTACAAGATCATGGAATTTGCTGGAGAAGGTGCTCATAACCTTGATATTGATGAACGTTTAGTTCTTTGCAACCTTGCTGTTGAAGCAGGAGCTAAGACTGGAATCGTTGAGCCAGATGAGAAAGTTGTAGAATACGTAGAAAGTCGTGGAAGAAAAGCTGAGAACTTATTCAAGAGCGATGATGATGCGGTATTTGAGAAAGTTTATGATATCAACTTAGACGAGATCAAACCAGTTGTTGCAAGACCTCATCAGATCGATGATGTTGTGGATGCCAAAGAAGTCAAGGATGTGAAGATCGATGAAGCATTCTTAGGATCATGTAACAATGGACGTATCGAAGAATTAAGAGTCGCTGCTGAAATCTTAAAAGGTAAGAAAGTAAGTGACAGCGTAAGATTTTTGATCGCACCAGCTTCCAATGAAGTTTATATGCAGGCATTAGATGAAGGTCTGATCGATATTTTCATGGAATCCGGAGCAATGGTTATGAACTGTAACTGCAGCGTTTGCTGGGGAAGCTGTCAGGGTGTCATCGGGAAAGATGAAGTTTTGATTTCTACAGGAACAAGAAATTTCAAAGGACGTGCCGGACATCCAGATTCTTATGTGTATTTAGGATCCGCAGCGACAGTTACAGCATCAGCGATCGAAGGTAAGATCACAACAGCAGACCAGATTTAAGGAAGAAGGTGTTTAATTGTTAAAATAATCTTATAAAAAATTATAAATATGTGTTGGATTTTATGATTTTTATTGGTAGAATAAATTATAAATATTATATGGAGGATTTGTTTATGAGTAAATATTATTCTATCAATAAATTTTCAAAAATATTAGGTGTATCGGCTCAAACATTAAGGAATTGGGATAAAAAGGGTAAACTTCATCCACATCACACTTCCAGTAATGGATATAGATATTATTCGCATGAGCAATTAAATCAAGTTATGAATGTAAAACCTAATTTAGATAGAATTGTAATAGGTTATTGCAGAGTTTCGAGTAATAAACAAAAAGATGATCTGGAACGACAAATAGAGAATATGAAATTGTATCTTACTGCACAGGGCAAACCATTTGAAATAATTAGTGATATAGGTTCTGGTATAAACTATAAGAAAAAAGGATTAAAAGAACTTATGAAACGAATATCTCAAAATAAAGTGGACAAGGTGGTTGTTTTTTATAAAGACAGATTGTTACGATTTGGATTTGAATTAGTTGAATATATTGCAAGTCTATATGATTGTGATATTGAAATCATCGATCATACTGAAAAGACAGAGCAACAAGAACTTGTTGAAGATTTAGTTCAGATAATAACTGTATTTAGTTGTAAATTACAAGGCAAACGTGCCAATAAAGCAAGAAAACTTGTAAAAGAACTGATAGATGATGGTGGTGAAGAAGATGATAAAAACAATTCGAGTCA
>OGYX01000048.1_pt1 | contig 76048 bp, 80 predicted proteins | sample 1576601 | NCBI WGS metagenome assembly OGYX01 (sample SAMEA3541561, study PRJEB24748) | human gut metagenome | biome: human gut; feature: human-associated habitat; material: faeces | place: China | collected 2012 | reverse complement strand
CAAAGGGGTATTGCTTATATAACCAGAATAAAACGGCTTTAACGCCTTGCTATTTTATTGGTAACATTGGCTGTTTTGCTGGCAGATGGAACACGAATTGAAACGCATTGGATTGAATTGAAATTAATTAATTTGAACGGTTAGAGACACGTTAGCGACATTGAATTGTGAAAATCCTTTAAAATGCGTCTTTTTATCATTCAATATGTTAAACAAAACTTAATAAATTTGTAAGAATCCCTTAATTGCGAAATATGTCGAATTAGAGTATCCTATTAATGAAAGAGATGCAGGGAAGAGATCTTCATCTCCGGTAAACAGAACTTATGAAATCTGGGGGATACAGGGAATGGACAATACAGGGATTCGATCAAGACGTAAGAAATATAGAAGAAGAGTAAGAAACATTCGTGTGGGTCTTACTCTTTTTGTCATATGCCTGATCGCGGTGGCAATACCGGTCATACGTGAAATGCTAAGAAAACCGGCACAGATTACGATACAGGTCGCTGATATTGAGGTTACGCAGGGAACAGCACTTCCGTCGTATACGGCAGATGTAAAGATACAGGACAAAGATAAGAACAAGCTTACAAAGACATATACGGCTGAGGATTTTGCAAAAGATCTGCAAAAAGGAAAAGATATTACTATTTCCAGTAAGGCGGATTCAAATATAGAGGGAACTTATGTAATTACGGCAAAACTGTCGGAGAAGATTAAAAAGGAACTGAATGGAGCATGGAAGAAAAAGGCGCAGGTAACAATCAGGAACGGAACCTGTACCGTGAAGAATCCAACCGGTGTATGGGATGGTAATAAATTTAAAAAATACGATGGAACTTATGTAACATCAGATTTCGTGGTGTCGAAGGGAGATACATATTATTTTGATGCAGATGGAAATAAAGTGACTGGCTGGCAGACCATTGAGAATGCGTTATATTGTTTTGATAAAAAAGGAATCATGCAGAAGTCCGGATGGATTACAACGGATGACGGAAGAGCATATCTGAGTGATGACGGAAAGGCACTGAGCGGCTGGCAGACCATTGACGGAAAAGAGTATTATTTTGATTCAAAAGGAATTGCGGCGACAGGAGAGCTAAAGCTCGGACTTGAGAAATGTAAATTCAGCGAGTCGGGAGAATTGCTCTCGAAAGAAAAAACAGAGATAGATCCGGGAAAACCGATGGTGGCACTTACATTTGATGATGGACCCGGACCAAGAACATCAGAGATTCTGGATCAGTTGAAAAAATATAATGCACATGCTACATTTTTTATGCTCGGAAAAAATGTAAAATCCTATCCGGATGCCGTAAAGCAGATGTTGAAAGATGGAAATGAGCTTGGAAACCATTCTTATGATCACCAGCAACTGACAAAGATTGATGCAGAAGCAATTGCCAAAGAAGTCAATGATACGAATGAAAATATCAAGAATATCTGTGGAAGCCCGGCTACTGTATTAAGGCCGCCGTATGGTGCGATTAATGATACAGTGAAATCAAGCGTAGGTATGCCGATGATTCTCTGGAATGTGGATACACTGGACTGGAAGACGAGAAATACACAGAGCACAATTGATGAGGTTATGCGTAATTTGAAAGACGGAGATATCATACTGATGCATGATATTCACACACAGACAGTAGATGCAGCACTTCAGCTGATTCCAAAACTGGAAGAAGAAGGTTATCAGCTCGTAACCGTTTCAGAAATGGCAGCGGCAAAAAACAAGACCTTGGAAAACGGAACTGCTTACAGTGATTTTGTAAGTACAAGTAAAAAATAATTTGATATATCTATTATAAAACAGGATCAACCGGTAAAAGTTGATCCTGTTTTTAGGTTCGTTTATAACGAAGTATTATGTTTTGCTAACAGACGGTGAATCTTTTCTGTAGGATCCATAACCTTTCCGATGCTGATATCATGGTTCATAGAATCGATGATCAGTGCGATAAACTTACTCATATCTGCGATCAGGAAATAAGGCTTTTCCTTTGCTTCGGCAGGGAGATAAGTGAGATTAGTAGTGATCACGCGGTCGATGTAACCTTTTTCATAATAATCATCAAATTTTTCAAAACCATCGGTAAAGAGTCCGAATGTGGTGCAGACAAATACCCGGTTTGCTCCGCGGGCTTTAATCTGTTTTGCAACATCCAGCATACTTTCACCGGAAGAAATCATGTCGTCAATGATGATCGCATCTTTTCCATCCAGATGTTCACCTAAGAATTCATGTGCAACAATCGGATTCTTTCCGTTTACAATAGTTGAATAGTCACGGCGTTTGTAGAACATACCCATATTAACACCCATAACGTTAGAAAAGTATACAGCACGCTGCATAGCTCCCTCATCCGGGCTGATGATCATCAGATGTTCCTTGTCAACTTTAAGATCCGGCTCCGCTTTTAATAATGCTTTCATAAATTGATACGGTGGGTTAAAGCTGTCAAATCCGTGGAGAGGAATAGAATTCTGTACACGTGGATCGTGGGCATCAAATGTAAATATATTAGACATACCCATATCGATCAGTTCCTGAAGTGCAAGGGCACTGTCTAAAGATTCACGTTTGGTACGTTTGTGCTGACGGCTTTCATAGAGGAAAGGCATTAACACATTGACACGGTGCGCTTTTCCATTGGCGGCAGCAATGATTCTCTTTAAGTCCTGAAAATGATCATCCGGTGACATATGATTCAGATGGCCGTTTACAGAATAAGTAAGGCTGTGGTTACAGACATCTACCATAAGGAACAGATCTGTTCCGCGGATAGATTCTGTAAGAAGTCCTTTTGCTTCGCCGCTTCCAAAACGTGGACACGGACAATCGATCAGATAATTGTCACGCAGGTAATTATAATATAATGGTGAATCTGTGTTCTTGTCCATTGTGCTTTTCCTGAATTGTACAATGTAATCATTTACTTTTTCACCAAGTTCGCGGCATGATTCCAAAGCACCGATTTTTAATGGCGCAACAGGAAGTCCGCTTTCCATTAATTTGATATTTGGCATAATAAAAACTCCTGTGTATTTTATATATTAAGTTACTCCTAATTATTTATATCACTTTTTCTATAAAAAGGTCAACTACTGATTGGACTATTTGACAAAGGTAATGTATAATAGTATCGTTAAGAGACAAATATAGAATGAAATATAGAGGAGAGTTAAGATGAGTAAACCAGTAGTTGCTATTGTGGGAAGACCGAATGTAGGGAAGTCAACCCTTTTTAATGTACTGGCGGGAGAGATGATTTCAATCGTCAAAGATACGCCCGGAGTAACAAGAGACCGTATCTATGCAGATGTCACATGGCTGGACAAAGAATTTACTATGATCGATACCGGTGGTATTGAGCCGGAGAGCAAAGATATCATTCTTGCACAGATGAGAGAACAGGCACAGATTGCTATTGATACTGCAGATGTGATCATTTTCATTACGGATGTCAGACAGGGACTTGTAGATGCCGATTCAAAAGTTGCGGATATGCTCCGCAGATCAGGCAAACCAGTCGTTCTGGCGGTGAATAAAGTAGACAGTTTTGAGAAGTTTATGCCGGATGTATATGAATTCTATAATTTGGGGATTGGTGATCCTGTGCCGGTATCTGCAGCTTCCAGACTTGGTATCGGTGACATGTTAGATGCTGTGATCGCACATTTCCCGGAACATGAAGCTGAAGAGAAAGAGGACGAGCGTCCGAGAGTGGCGATTGTAGGAAAACCAAATGTAGGAAAATCTTCAATCATCAATAAACTGACCGGAAAGCAGCGTGTGATCGTATCAGATATAGCAGGAACAACCAGAGATGCTATTGATACCAATGTGAAATATAATGGAAAAGATTATGTGTTTATTGATACTGCAGGGCTGAGACGAAAGAGCAAGATAAAAGAAGAACTGGAGCGCTACAGTATCATCCGTACGGTAACTGCAGTGGAACGGGCAGATGTCGTTCTGGTAGTAATCGATGCGACGGAAGGTGTAACGGAACAGGATGCGAAGATTGCCGGTATCGCACATGAAAGAGGGAAAGGTATCATTATTGTTGTAAATAAATGGGATGCCATTGAAAAGAATGACAAGACTATGAAAGAGTACGAGAATAATGTGCGCCGTGTGCTTTCTTTTATGCCGTATGCAGAGATCATGTATGTATCGGCAGAGACGGGACAGCGCCTGAACAAGCTATATGATATGATCGATATGGTCATTGAGAACCAGACACTGCGTGTCGCAACAGGTGTTCTGAATGAGATCATGACAGAAGCTGTTGCAATGCAGCAGCCACCTTCAGACAAAGGAAAGAGACTCAAACTGTATTACATTACACAGGTAGCGGTAAAACCGCCATCATTTGTGATTTTTGTAAATAATAAAGAACTGATGCATTTTTCTTATACCAGATATCTGGAGAATAAGATCCGGGAGGCATTTGGATTCCGTGGTACAGCTTTGAAATTCTTTATCAGGGAAAGAAAGGAAAAGGATCAGTAATCATGGAACGGTTGATATGTGTACTTGTCGGATATGTGTTTGGTCTGATACAGACCGGATACATATATGGAAAAAAGAATGGCGTTGACCTTAGAAAAAAGGGGAGCGGAAATGCAGGAACAACGAATGCACTTCGTACCATGGGCTGGAAAGCAGGAGCGGTCACACTGCTTGGAGATTGCTTTAAATGCGTAGCGGCAGTGGTTGTCGTGCATCTGATCTATGGAAAGACACATACAGATATGATGCCTTTACTTTCCATGTATGCCGGAATGGGAGCAGTCCTCGGACATAATTATCCATTCTATCTGAAATTCAAAGGCGGAAAAGGTATAGCAGCGACAGCAGGTCTGATCATCAGTACTACGAATATATGGATCGTGCTGATCTGTCTTGCAGCATTTATTGCAATTGTTGCGGCAACCAGATATGTATCCCTTGGTTCCATGACGGTTGTTACAATCTATCTGATCAGTGTGATCGTATATGGTCAGCACGGTGGATTTGGTGTGGAGAATGTATCCTATCTGCATGAGATGTATGGTGTAGCAGCGTTTCTGATGATACTGGCATTCTGGAGACACAGAGCGAATATTAAGAGACTTTTAAGCGGCACAGAGAATAAGATCAGTGTTGGCGGAAAGGATAAAAAATAGTCAGGGATGACAGATAAAAAGAAAGGACAGGCTATGGCAAACGTAAGTGTGATCGGAGCCGGAAGCTGGGGAACAGCACTGGCATTACTATTATGTAAAAATGGACATGATGTGACGGTATGGTCATATAAGGAAGAAGAAGTGCGTACGCTGAGTGAGAAAAGAGAACATGTAAGTAAGCTTCCGGGAGTAAAGATTCCGAATGAGATTTTTTTTACTGCGGATCTGAAAGAGGCGGTAGAAGGAAAGGACGTAGTTGTACTTGCAGTACCGTCTATTCATGTGAGAAATACTGCGAAAAAGATGAACGCATATGTAAAAAGCGGACAGATTTTAGTGGATGTAGCAAAAGGAATAGAAGAAGACACCCTGATGACACTGTCTCAGCAGATCGAAGAGGAGATACCGCAGGCAGATGTGGCGGTTCTTTCAGGACCAAGTCATGCCGAAGAAGTAGGAAGAGGTCTTCCTACAACGGTCTGTATCGGAGCACATACAGAGACAACTGCAAAGTATTTACAGCAGCTTTTTATGAATGAAGTGTTCCGCGTATATATCAGTCCGGATATCCTGGGAATTGAACTTGGCGGATCGCTTAAGAATGTTATTGCACTTGCAGCCGGGGTTGCAGACGGAATGGGATATGGAGATAATACCAAGGCTGCATTGATCACCCGTGGAATTGCCGAGATATCAAGACTTGGTGTAAAGATGGGAGGAGCGGCTGAGACTTTTGGTGGTCTGGCCGGTATCGGAGATCTTATTGTAACCTGTGCAAGTGTACACAGCCGTAACCGCAAGGCCGGATATCTGATGGGACAGGGCAGAACGATGCAGGAAGCTATGGATGAAGTTAAGATGGTAGTGGAAGGTGTATATTCGGCAAAGGCAGCAGCGAAGCTTGGAAAGAAATATCAGGTATCACTTCCGATTATTGAAGAAGTAAATAAGGTGCTGTTTGAGGACAAAAGTCCGAAAGAAGCGGTAAATGAACTGATGCTGCGTGTTGGAAAAGCGGAACATATGGCTCTTCCATGGGAATAATAAAAAGAGTCAGTTTTGCAATATGATATAAAAATAACAGAGAGGAAAGATTGTTAAAAACCTTTCCTCTCTGTTATTTTTTAAAGATCCGCATGTTCTATTACATACTTTTTGAAATCCATGATGACAGGTGCCTGATAGACATTTTTTAAAGTAGCCATATAAAAGAGTCTTTCCCACGAAGGTTTTTCTATTTCGATAATAGATATCGGCATATAAGAAAGAACGGGCATCTTTGGAACAACTGCAATACCAAAACCTGCACCGACAAGACCTGCAACGCCCTGATCTTCTTCCATGGAGTAAGCAATCTGCGGGTAACCTCCACATTTATGAAACAATTTGTCAATAACATATCTTAAGCCGCTTCGTTTGGAAAAAGCAATATGCGGATAAGAAAGTGTATCTTTCAGATCAATAGAGCTGCGTTCTTCAAGCGGATGTCCTTTTGGCACGATCAATACCAGTTCCTGTTTTGCAACAGGTATGAATTCGATCAGAGGTTCATTGTCCATCATAGAGCAAAATGCAATGTCATATTTCCGGTCTTTTAACCCCTGGATCATATCAGAAGTAAGACCTGTAGAACTATGAAAATAGAAATCAATCTTTTTGTCCGGCGTAGAATCCAGGAATCCTTTTACGAAACCGGGAACCACAGTACTGCTTAGAGTGCGCAGTTCCACGATGTCGATACGACCTTCACCACGACCTGTCATCTGAAGCTTGTTAACACTGGAATCGATCATATCCAGAGCCTGTTCCACATCAATGAGAAAGGCCTGCCCGCATTTTGTAAGTACTACATTCCGGCCCTCTTTCTCAAAAAGTTTTACCCCCAATTCTTTTTCAAGAGATGCGATCGCATGACTCAGGCTTGGCTGAGTGATGGAAAGAATTTCAGCGGCTTTTGTGTAATGCTCCAGATGTGCCAGCGTGGCAAAATATCTTAGATGATACAGATTCATAAAGCCGGTCCCCCTTTCTTTTGTTATATTATATATGTTTATATCTTATCATGAACGGAGTGGAAAAACTATGAATAAAATCTATAAATTATAATAGAATAACCAATTTGTTTTTTATTTAACAAGGATATATAATCAAATCATAGCAAATATTACTAGATTGAACATTAAGCAAAAAGAGAATCTGTTCAATTTTAACAATGGAGGTAGAATTATGTCAAAAAAGAATCCAATTACAGTAAGTTCATGGACACTTGGAGATCAGTGCAAATTTGAAGACCGTGTGATCGCTGCAAAAGAAGCAGGGTATGAAGGAATCGGTCTTCGTGCAGAAACTTATGTTGATGCTTTGAATGAGGGACTTCATGACAAAGACATTCTTGCAATTCTTGATAAACATGACATGAAAGTAACAGAAGTTGAGTATATCGTTCAGTGGTGCGAAGAGCATCGTTCATACGAGCAGAAATACAAAGAGCAGATGTGCTTCCATATGTGTGAACTTTTCGGAGTTGGTCACATCAACTGTGGACTGATGGAAAATTATTCCGTAGAATATACAGCGCAGAAATTAAAAGAGCTGTGTCAGAGAGCCGGAAAATACATTATTGGTGTTGAGCCAATGCCATACAGCGGTATTCCAAACCTTCAGAAAGGCTGGGAAGTTGTAAAAGCATCCGGATGTGAGAATGCAATGCTTATCCTTGATACATGGCACTGGGTAAGAGCTGATCAGCCATATGATATTCTTACACCGGAGATCGCTGAAAAAGTTATTTCCATCCAGATCAATGATGCATATGAGAGACCGTATGCAGATTCAATCTTAAGAGATGAGTCCATGCATGACCGTCTTGCACCTGGAACAGGAGCAAAAGATACAGCTGGATTCGTTAAGATGATCAAAGATGCAGGAATTGATCCAAAGGTTGTTGGTGTAGAAGTAATTTCTGACGAGATCCTTGGAAGAGGAATTAACGAAGCAGCAGCTTATACATATGAGAATACTGAAAAAGTATTAAAAGAAGCTTGGCCAGAACTGGTAGACTAATTTATAGAAATCAGATTTGTTCAAAAGAGAGAGGAAAAAAATAATGAAGTTCAAAAATATGTTTTCTCCGATTCAGATCGGACCAATGACAGTAAAGAACCGCTTTGTAGTACCACCAATGGGAAATAACTTTGCAAATACAGATGGAACATGGAGCGATGAGTCTGTTGCATACTATGCTGAACGTGCAAAAGGTCAGTTTGGCCTGATCACGATCGAAGCAACAGTTGTCCATAAAGGAGCAAAGGGCGGCCCGAGAAAACCTTGTCTGTATGATGACAACAGCATTGAGAGTCTGAAAAAGATTACCGATGCCTGTCATGCAGAAGGTGCTAAGATTTCCATTCAGCTTCAGAATGCCGGACCTGAAGGAAATGCCAAGAATGCGGGAGCACCAATCCAGGCAGCAACAGCTATTGCAGCGGCTGATGGAAGAGACATTCCGGAAGCAGTTCCTACAGAGCAGGTATATGAGCTTATTAAAGGATATGGAGAAGCAGCGGTCCGCGCAATGAAGGGCGGAGCAGATGCAGTGGAAATTCACATGGCACACGGTTATCTTGTGAATTCTTTTATGTCACCAAGAACGAATAAACGTGTAGATGAATTTGGTGGAAACTTCGAAAACAGAATGAGATTTTCTCGTCTGATCGTTGAAGAAGTTAAGAAGAGAACAGAAGGTAAAATTGCAGTGCTTGCACGTATCAACAGTACAGAAGATATGTTTGGCGGTCTGGATAACCATGATATGTGTGCAATTGCTTCTTATCTTGAAGATTGCGGAGTGGATGGACTTCATGTATCACGTGCGGTACATCTGAAAGATGAGTATATGTGGGCTCCGACAGGAATTCATGGCGGATTCTCGGCAGAGCTTGTAGCAAATATCAAAAATTGTGTATCTGTTCCGGTTATTACAGTCGGACGTTACACAGAGCCACAGTTCGCAGAACAGATGGTAAAACTTGGAAAAGCTGATCTGGTAGCATTTGGACGTCAGTCACTGGCAGATCCTCATACTCCTGAAAAAGCGCAGGAAGAGAGACTGGAAGATATGACACCTTGTATCGCATGTCTGCAGGGATGTGTCGCTAACATGTATGCCGGAAAACCTCTTTGCTGTCTGGTAAATCCTGTGCTTGGCCGTGAGTCAGAAGGTCTTCCGAAAGCAGAAAAGGCAAAGAAAGTATATGTCATCGGTGGCGGAGTAGCAGGTATGTGTGCCGCATTTACAGCTAAGAGACGTGGGCATGACGTGACATTATTTGAAGCTACAGATAAACTTGGTGGAAACATGAGACTGGCAGCTTATCCGCCGGGAAAAGGTGACATCACAGGTATGATCAGAAGTTATATCGTAAAATGCGAAAAAGCCGGTGTAAATATCAAGATGAACACAAAAGTAACAGCACAGATGTTAAAAGAAGATACACCGGATGTAGTTATCCTTGCAACCGGATCTGAGACATTAGTCCTTCCGTTTATCAAAGGTATCCACAATCCTGATATTGTATATGGTGTGGATTGTCTGGAAGGAACACGTCCGATAGGACATAAAGTCTTAGTTGTAGGCGGCGGTATGGTAGGTGCCGAGACAGCAGATTTCCTTGCTGAACAGGGACATGAAGTATCTGTTATCGAGATGAGAGATGCCATTGGACCGGATGTGATCCACGAGCACCGTATCTTCCTTATGGAAGCATTTGAAAAATACGGAATTGAACAGATTACAAGTGCCGCAGTATCTGAAATCTTCTCAGACGGCGTAAGCTATAAGAATGCCGCAGATAAATCTGATGAGACAATTTACGAGGCAAGAGGATTCGACACAGTTGTTCTTTCTATGGGATTCAGCTCCCGTTATACACACCGCGATGGTCAGAATATTGTATATGACTTCGCCGATGAATTAAAGGACATCGTTCCGGAAGTTCATGTAGTAGGTGATGCAGTAAGAGCACGTCGTGCCTTGGATGCTACAAAAGAAGCTTACGATGTGGCATTAAAACTTTAATAATTGAATTTAGAAAGAAAACCAGGAGGGTTAAGATCATGGAAAAAAGAATTTCCGGACATACAGGCTTAATGGCGTTATTTGGAACACCGGTCGGACATTCAGGATCTCCTGCAATGTACAACTTCAGCTTCCAGCATGATGGATTGGATTATGCGTATATGGCATTTGATGTAACAGAAGAGGAAATGCCGAAAGTATTCGAGTCTATCCGTTTATTAAATATGCGTGGTGGTAACTTTACTATGCCATGCAAGAACATCGCTGCACAGCTGGTGGACAAACTATCACCTGCAGCTGAGATCATCGGAGCCTGCAATGTATTCGTTAACGATGACGGAGTAATCACAGGACACATTACAGATGGTGTCGGATTCGTTAAGAATCTGGAACTCAACGGAGCACCTGTAAAAGACAAAAAGGTTGTTGTCCTTGGAGCAGGCGGAGCTGCTACAGCAATTCAGGTTCAGTTAGCACTGGATGGAGCAAAAGAAGTAAATATCTTCAATATCAAAGATAAATTCTTTGAAAGAGCAGAAGGAACAAAAGCTAAATTAGCAGAGAAGTGTCCGGAATGTGTAGTTACCGTAGATGACCTTGATGACAAGGCTAAACTGGAAGAAGCAATCAAAGCATGTGACATTCTTGTAAATGCTACAATTATGGGAATGAAACCACATCAGGATGTGACACTGGTTGACAAATCGTTATTCCGTAAAGATCTGGTTGTTGCAGATACTGTATACAGCCCGGAAAAAACAAAAATGATCCTGGAAGCAGAAGAAGCAGGGTGCAAGGCAATCGGCGGAGTGGGAATGCTTCAGCAGCAGGGAGCAGTAAACTATGGACTGTTCGTTGGAAAAGGAATGCCGCTTGCCGAGTATCAGGAATTCCAGAAAGCACAGGCAAAATAAAAGACAAAGGAGAATGAGGGAATGAAAGCAAAGAAATATTTATGGTCTATCATCTGCGTATATTTTTGCTATCTGACACATGGAATTCAGGCAATTATATTAAGCCAGAATAATGTGAATTTCGCAAAACAGTGGGGATTCAATATGTCAGATCCGCAGTCTGCAGCATATGCAGCAGGACTTGCAGCAGTAAGTACAGCAGTTGCATGGACTGGATTTGGTAAATTCATAAGCGTATGGATTGGTGGAGAAATCTCTGACCGTGTCGGACGTAAGAAACTGATGATCGGTGGAGCAGCATTATATATTATCTGCTTCCTTGGATTCTTATTTACTAAGAGTGCACTGGTTGCTTCTGTATGCGGTTTTGCATCTGGAGTTGCAACTTCAGGATTCTGGGATGCTTCAGGATACCCTGCAGTACAGGAAGCTTATCCGGCAGCACCTGGATCAGCGCTTGTAGGAATCAAATTCTTTGTTTCACTGTCAGGTATGGTATATCCACTTCTGGTAGTACATAATGCAAACAGTGGAAACTGGAAATTAAATGTTATGATTCCGGTAGTTATGTCTATTATCTGTTTAGTACTTGCAATTATTGCACCATTCGTATATGATGATCAGAAGAAGGCATCGGAAGGAAATGATGGAAAATCAAAAGATGCAGTACAGGCAGAAATTGATGCAGCGAAAGCAGCTATGCTTACAAAACCGAGCAAATTTGTAGTATTTCTGGTAATGTTTTATGCATTCCTCTGCATGGCAATCATGTATGGTGCTCAGCAGTATACGAAAGCGTTCGGATTATCTGTATGTGGATTGTCTGAGATGCAGGCAGCAGGTATGACATCTATCTATACAATCGGTTCTATCTGTGCAGTACTTTTCTGGGCATTCATGATGGCTAAATTAAAATGGAGCCCGCTGAAAGTTGTCTTGATTGATTCTATCTGTACTGCAGTAGCACTTGCAGGTGTTCTGTTTATTCATCAGGTAGCAATTATCTACATTGCAATTGCAATGTTAGGATTCTTTGCAGCAGGTGGTGCTCTTCAGACTGGTCTTGCAGTGGTTCAGTTATTCAACCCGGGACCAAAGGGAAGAAACACCGGTATCTATTACACATTTATGGGTGCAGCAAGCTACCTGATCCCGGTAGTGGCAGCACAGCTTACAAAAGCATCGGGTGAGGCAAATGCAGTATACAGCCTCATGATCATGTTATTGGTATTTGCAATTCTTGCTATTTTAAGTTCCCTCTACTTAGTAGCGCAGCACAAGAAAATCTTCGGAAAGAGTGCATTGTAAAAAAATGTAATGAAGGACAAAAAGGGACTGTTGTTCCGGATGGCAGCGGATAGACAGTCCCTTCCTTTTAACATAGGATTGTTAAAAAAAAGACATTCATAGAAAACACTAAAAAATTAGAGGATAATACGTGTCATTCTATAGAAAACATCTATGGAATGACCGGTGTTATATCATAATAGCTAGCTGATGCTGAAGCATACGAAGAATATTTGTATGAAAAAATCATAAGACGAAGGAGGACACTCAAAGATGAGTCCGAAAAGAGCAAAAAGAGCCAATGAACTTCCCTTTATTCCTCTTGGTCCATTTCAATGGAGAATTCCGGGAATCCATTACAGAGTAGAATATGTGGAATTTTTTCAGGGTCTGATCCTTGGCGCAACAGCTTTAAGTTCTATTCCGTATCTGACAGATAATCTTGGACTTCCATATGAACTTGCATGGAGCTGTGTCATCATTGAAGTATTTATGTATATGCTTCATGGATGGTTAGGGGATCCGGTAGTTCCGGGATGGATTACTCCGACACTGCCATTCACCCTGGCGTATTTAAATGGGTTCGAAAAGGGACCAGACAGAATACAGGCAATGATCGCGTTGCAGCTTCTGGTCGCATTTGTATTTATATTTATGGGAATTACGAAACTGGCAGACAAATTTGTAAATGGTGTGCCAAATTCAATTAAAGGTGGTATCCTGATCGCTGCACCGATTACGGTATTGCAGGGACAATTATCGGATGGAAGCCAGCTTATGACTGCACCGGTAGCAACACTCGCCGGTACATTATTGCTCGCATTTTTAAGCTTTTCACCATTCTGCGAAAAGAACAGAAGTAAATATAAAATATTAGATATCATGGCAAAATACGGCAATTTGTTCCCGTATCTGATTGCTATGGTAGCAGGGGTTGCTCTTGGAGAGTTATCAAAACCTGTATTAGAACTTGGAACAGTCATCAGAATTCCTGATTTCAGTAATATATTCCATACAGTCAGTATCTTTGCGGTAGGTTTCCCTCCGCTTTCAAAGTTCATCAGTGCCATACCTCTGGCCTTGATCTGCTATGTACTGGCATTTGGAGATTTTGTTACATCAAAGACTCTGGTAGAGGAAGCACAGGAGAGCAGAAGCGATGAATATATTGACTTTAACTCGAGCAGATCAAATCTGATCAGTGGACTGAGAAACCTGATCCTTGCGATTTTCGCACCATTCCCACCACTGGCAGGACCGCTTTGGGTTGGAATGACCGTATCGGTAGCAATGCGCTATAAAGAAGGAAAGAAAGCAATGAAATCATTGATCGGTGGAATGAGTTCTTTCCGTATGGCGACATTTATCAGTGTTATTCTGGTACCGATCGTATCTTTCATGAAACCAATCATGGGAGTCGGATCGGCAATCACATTATTGTTCCAGGCTTATGTCTGTGCCAGAATAGGTATGGAATACTGTCAATCTAACACAGATAAGAGTATTGCAGGTGTTATGGCAGCGGTATTGGCATTCAAAGGATCCGGATGGGCATTGCTTGTCGGTTTTGTAATGAACCTGTTACTTTCAAATATGGATTTCCAGAAGAAAAAACTGGGAGCGCTTACAACGGAAGAACTGGATCAGGTAGAAGCAAAAAAAGATGAGGAAGCACAGAGACTTCTTGCACTGAAAAAGCAGGGATAAAAAAGACATCTTTGTCCTGCTGGAGAAGGCAGGAGAATAGCATAATGAAAAAAATGTCAGAAACATAAAATGAGGGCCTGTGGGAATATCCATGGGCCCTCTCTCTATTTGATTTTTTACAGTGCATCGTGCACAATCTGGAGTGCCTGATGTAATTTTGCTGCTCCGATCTGTCCAGGTGCAGAAGCCTGTGCTCCGGAACCAAATGTCAGACAGGAACCAAATGCCTCGCAGGCAATACGACTGATGCTTCCAAGCCCTGCCATAGACATGGTGATGATTGGTCTGTCGGCATAATCGGATGCCATCTCTTCAGTAGCGGAAAGAAGAGTCAGGACATCTTTTTTGGTTTGTGGCATAACCGCCATTTTAGGAATATCGGCTCCCATATCCTGCATTTTGCGGAGGCGGTAAATGAGATCAGATTTGGCAGGTGTTTTGTCAAAATCATGGTTAGAAGCAATAACCTTTGTGCCGGAAACGTGGATTGCATCAATCATCTCCCGTACAATGTCATCGCCTGTAAAGATCTCTACGTCAATAATATCAGCATTGCCGGTTGCAGCAACTGCTTTGTTAAGTTCGGCGTATTTTTCAGTGGGCATTGGATGTACGCCCCCTTCTTTGTCTGTACGGAATGTACAGAGAAGAGGAGTATTGCCCATTACATCGCGAAGTTCTTTTACGAGCTCTGTGACTTTTGCAATATCTTCGACATCTTCGTACCAGTCCATCCGCCATTCCATCAGATCCATATGCATGTCAAGGTAGGTACGGGTAAGAGAAAGAATGTCTTCTTTTGTCTTTCCAACATTAGGAATACAGATTGCCGGAATTCCGTTTCCGAGTTCCAAATTTCTTACTTTTACAGTGTTCATAGAAAAATTCTCCTTAATCTTCATAAACGTAGGAAATTCCCAGTTTTTCTTTCATATATTCACTGTCCACACGTTTGCCGAGGATCAGTTCGATAGCAGCAATTGCCTGGAAGAGCATCATGCCCTGACCGTTCATTGTTTTACATCCGGCGTGTCTTGCCATTTTCAGCATTGCTGTTTCGTGTGGTGCGTAGACAACATCTGTTACGATAAGATCAGGACGGAAGAAAGAAGGATCAGGAATATAGGTAATTCCTTCGAGCGGTTTCATTCCAACACCTGTGGCATTTGTGAAGAGATAAGATGAATGCATCTCTTCTTTTAATTTGTCCAGATCTTCCAGAGGGTAGAATGTTGCTTTACAATTGGTGTTTTCGTTAATTTTCTTTACTGTATCCAGTGCATTCTGCTTGAATTTGTCGTCTCTTGCGAAAATAGACATCTCAGCAACACCATCCAGTGCAGCCTGAATTTCAACAGCAGTAGCAGCTCCACCGGAACCTACAATTGTCAGTTTCTTTCCGGTAGGATCAATATCATTGTCTTTTAAAGACTGTACATAACCGATACCGTCTGTGATGTGTCCGACCAGGTAGCCATCTTTATTGACGATAGTATTTACTGCGCCACAGAGTTTGGCAGCCGGAGAGATTTCATCCAGATACTGATGTACGATCGTTTTGTTTGGCATAGAAACATTGGCACCACGGAGTTTCAGCGCGCGTAAGCCCTTAATTGCATCCTCAAGCTCAGGTGCATCTACTTCAAATGCTAGATTTACAATGTCAACACCAAGCTTTTCGTAAGCTGCATTATGTGTTGCCGGTGACTGTGAGTGACGGATAGGATAAGCCAGAAGACCGATTAATTCGGTGTGTCCGGTAATCTGATGTCTTTCCATAATAAGAATCTCCTTTTTGTAATAAAAATTATCTTTATGTTTGCCTATATTTTAACAAAATGCAGATGTATAATCAAATGCTAAACAGATACGGAAACGATAGAAAATGACTATTGATCTGTAGTGCAAGTTCTATAAAGAGCGAAGAAGTGCATATACTTTAACAGCACAGCAGGAAGGAGCAGGGAAAGTGGACACAGAACAGTTATATAAAGATATAAAAGCAAGAACGCACGGAGAAATCTATATCGGTGTTGTAGGACCGGTAAGAACGGGAAAATCGACATTTATTAAGCGTTTTATGGATGTAATGGTATTGCCGAGAATGGAAGATGAACATATGAAAGAGCAGACAAGAGACGAACTTCCGCAGTCTGCCGCAGGCAAAACGATTATGACAACAGAACCAAAATTTGTACCGAAAGATGCGGCAGTAATACATCTGAACCGGGACGTTGAAGTGAAGGTCCGTCTGATAGACTGTGTCGGATATTTGGTGAAGGGTGCTTCGGGATACGAGGAGGCCGGGCATGAACGTATGGTAAAAACCCCGTGGTACCAGGAAGAAATACCATTTACCAAAGCGGCAGTGACAGGTACCCAGAAAGTGATACGTGAGCATGCAACGATAGGAATCGTGGTCACAACAGACGGAACGATCACAGATATCCCGTCAGATAATTATGAAGATGCGGAGACACGTACGATAAGGGAACTTCAGTCGATCCGGAAACCGTTTGTAGTATTGGTAAATTCAAAAAAACCGCATGGACAGGAAGCTAAAGAAAAGGTTAAAAAGCTGGAAGATACCTATCAGGTCAGAGCGATGACTGTAAATTGTGAACAGGTAAAAGAAGAAGATATTTACCAGATTCTGGAGGCCGTTTTGTATGAATTTCCGGTATCGGAGGTACAGTTTTATATACCGAAATGGGTGGAAATGCTTCCGGTTACGCATAAGATCAAACAGGATCTGCTGGAACATATACAAGAAATTCTTGGAAATCTTGAAGAAATTAAGGATGCGGTATCTTTGACCGGAAGACCGGACAGTTCTTACATAAAAGACTGGTATGTAGAACAGATACAGATGGATACAGGCTGTGTTATCATTCGGATCCATATGTATGAAAAGTATTATTATGAAATGTTGAGTGAGATGACAGGAACTACAATTTCAGGTCAGTATGATCTGATAAAGACGATGAAGAAGCTTTCAATGTTAAAGAATGAATATGAAAATGTAGAAGATGCATTTACAGCAGTCCGGATGAAAGGGTATGGAGTAGTCAGTCCGACAAAAGAAGAGATTATTCTGGATGAACCGGAGATCATCAGGCAGGGAAATAAATATGGGGTGAAAATTCATTCGCAGGCGCCTTCCATTCATTTGATCCGTGCAAATATAGAGACGGAGATAGCCCCGATTGTTGGAAATGAGCAGCAGGCGGAAGATTTGATCCAGTATATTAAAAATGAAGAAAAAATGGAAGGAGGTATCTGGAAAACCAGTATATTCGGAAAAACAGTGGAAGAACTGGTTATGGACGGTCTGAAAAATAAGATGGCGGTCATCAATGAAGAAAGCCAGGAAAAACTTCAGGATAGTATGCAGAAAATCGTAAATGACAGTAATGGAGGCATGGTATGCATTATCATTTAGAAAAAAAGTAAATAAATATGAAAAAATACTTGAAATCTGTGAATGACCGTGTCTATAATATGAATTAGAAATTGGTAAAGGGGCCATACTCGTCAGGGTGTGGTCTCTTTTTTTACCATAATAGATAATAAGAATCTGGAGGATGATAAAAATGAAAGATTACACGTTCAAAGTACCGCAGGATATTGTATTTGGTGTAGGTTCTTTAAAAAGACTGCCGGAGCTTCTTGAAAAAAGCGGTTCTAAAAAGATGATGGTAGTATCAGACAGAGGGCTGGAGAAATTAGGAGTCGTACAGAAAGTGCTGGATATTGTGGAGACAGAAGGTATAGAAACAGTAAGTTTTCTTGATATTCTTCCAAACCCTACAGTGGATATGGTAAATGCGGCGACAAAGGTATATAAGGAATCAGGAGCGACAAGTATCGTAGCACTTGGAGGCGGAAGCCCGATGGATGTTGCCAAGGCGGTAGGTGTTCTGGCAAGATACGGCGGATCCATTACAGAGTATGAAGGTGCACATCTTGTTCCGGGACCGATCGAACCAATCATTGCAATTCCGACAACAGCCGGTACGGGAAGTGAAGTGACGGCGTTCTCCGTTATTACAGATACCTCCAGAAATTATAAACTGACAGTATTCAGTTACGAATTACTTCCAAAATATGCACTGTTAGATCCGGAGATGATCATGTCTGTACCACCGATGGTTGCGGCTTCCTGCGGAATTGATGCACTGATCCATGCATGGGAAGCATATACATCACTTGGCGCTTCACCGTTTTCTGATGCAATGGCAGAAAAAGCAATGGAACTGATCGGTGGTAATATCCGTAGATTTGTGGCAAACAGAAAGGACGAGGAAGCTGCATGTGCAATGATGTCAGGAAGTATGTTTGCCGGAATTGCATTTGCATGGGCAAGACTGGGAGATGTACATGCTATGTCACATCCGGTCAGCGCATTCTTTGGTGTACAGCATGGAGTGGCGAACTCTATTCTGCTTCCTGTGATCGTAGAGTATAATGCGCTGGCAGATCACGGACGCTATGAAAAAATCTACAATTATATCAGTGAAGATAAAGAGCCGGTAAAAGATTTCAAACCAGAGATGCTGGTGGCAGAGATCAAGAAATTAAATGCATCTCTTGGTATTCCAAAGACTCTTTCCGAAGTCGGTGTAACAGAAGACAAGATTCCACAGATGGCTGTAGATGCGATGAAGAGTGGAAATATTGCGGCTAATCCAAGACAGACAACATTAAAGGATGTGGAGATGTTGTACCGCAAAGCACTGTAAATAAAATAGCGAAAAAAGATAATAGAAAAAGATTCACATTTTGACCAATATTTTAGAAAATGGAAAATGTGAATCTTTTTTTGTGGGAACATGCGGAAAGCCGTGGAATAAGTTTTTTGGCATCCGTAAGTGTCGGAAATAAAGCTTATAAGATTGCATTATCATGACAAAAGAGTTAAAATATAAAGGTATATGACTATCACAGATAAATGTTGGAGGTACAATATGAAAGTAGCAATTATTACAGCAAATACAGATATATACAAAGGGACAAAAGCGAATGAAAGCGGAGAGGCAGTAAAGCTTGTAGCGGAAGAAGCCGGACTGGAAGTTGTATTTATGAGAGCACTGCCGCTGGACAGAGAAGTATTGTCCGCAATTATGAAACGTTTGGCAGATGGAAAAGCAGCAGACCTGATCCTTACCACAGGTGGAGCAGGGTGCAATCCGGACGATTGTACACCGGAAGCAACGATGGATATTGTAGAAAGACCGGTTCCGGGAATCCCGGAAGCAATGCGGGCACATACAATGAAGCTCACCAGACGCAGTATGCTGAATAGAAGTGCGGCAGGAATCTGTGGAGAGACTCTGATTGTTAATCTTCCGGGAAAAGCACAGGCAGTGAAGGAGAGTTTAAGATACTTACTTCCGGAGCTTGTACATGCTGTTAAGGTCATCAAAGGAGAAGTATAGGAGATATGAAGGTTACATACCTGGAACATAGTGGGTTTGCAGCAGAATATAAAGAATATGTGCTGATTTTTGACTGGTACAGGGGAAGCCTTCCGGAATTTGATCAGCAGAAAAAGATTTATGTATTTGCCAGTCACTCGCATTATGATCATTTTAATAAAAAAATCTTCGGGTGGAGTGAGCAATATCCAGATGTTCGGTACATCCTTTCAGCAGATATTGCAGGAAAAGAACAGTCAGAGGAACAGTCGGAGCGGACTGTATATGTAACTGCAAATAAGAAATATGATTTTGATGGTATAAAGGTACAGACACTTCATTCTACCGATGAGGGGGTTGCATTTATTGTGTATATGGAAGACAAGGTAATCTATCATGCGGGGGATCTGAACTGGTGGCACTGGGAAGAAGAAACAGAAAGCTATAATGAACAGATGCGTCAGGATTATCAGAGGGAGATTGACAAGCTGAAAGATATTGTAATTGATATAGCGTTTGTTCCGCTGGATCCCAGACAGGAAAATCAGTATGCGTGGGGAATGGATTATTTTATGAAACATACCCATACAAAATATGTGTTTCCGATGCATATGTGGGGAGATTACGAAGTTTATGACCGTCTGATGGAGAACCCTGAGGCAGAGCCATACAAAGAACGTGTAATAGAGGTAAAAGAACCGGGGCAGGTATTTGATGTGAATGTGTAATGCAAAGAATCAGAATAAAAAAGATTTGTTATTTTAATAAAATAGTGTTATAATAATAAACGCTTTTGAAAAAATGCAAGTAAGACAGATGATCGCAGCTGTAATTGCCGAAAGGCAGCAGGTGAGGAAAGTCCGGGCTTCACAGGGCAGGATGCCGGATAACGTCCGGTGGAGGTGACTCCAAGGATAGTGCAACAGAAATGTACCGCCAGGATCTGATCCTGGTAAGGTTGGAAGGGCAGTGTAAGAGACTACCGCCTTGCTGGTAACAGCAGGGGCATATGTAAACCCCATCCGAAGCAAGACCGGATAAAGACGATGTGGCGGCCCGTCACGTCTTAGGTAGGTCGCTTGAACCCGCTGGCAACGGCGGGTCTAGATAGATGATCATCCAATGACATAACCCGGCTTATCGTCTTGCTTGTATAAAAAAGAGAACTTGTCAGCTGACAGGTTCTCTTTTTTGTCCCAAAGAAATTATTTACGTCTTCCGTCGTATTTTTCTTCACAGTATTTACAGCGGTAGACTTCCTTTTCAGGATCGGTAAGTACAAATATATGATCCAGTCCCTGTTCGATCGAGGTGATGCAGCGCGGGTTTTTGCAGTGGATCACATTGCGGATCTCGTGAGGCAGATGAAGCGCTTTCTTATCTACAATCGCGGAATTTTTAATAATATTTACGGTGATGTTATGATCAATAAAACCGAGAATGTCCAGATCCATAAAGTCGATAGGGCATTCAATCTTCATGATATCTTTCTTTCCCATTTTATTACTTTTTGCATTTTTAATGATCGCAACACAGCAGTCAAGTTTGTCCAGATGCAGATATTTATAGATATCCATGCTTCGCCCTGCCTGAATATGATCCAGAACAAATCCTTCTTCGATACGACCGACAGTTAATGTATTTTTTACCATTGTTATTATCCTCCTAAACTTCAATTCCCAAAAGTGTAAGTATCAGTGCCATACGGATGTAAACACCATATTGTACCTGCTTGAAGTAAGCAGCTCTCGGATCATTATCTACCTCTGTGGCAATTTCATTTACTCTTGGAAGCGGATGGAGAATATACATATCTTCTTTTGCCAGTTCCATCTTTTTGTTATCCAGGATGTAGAAGTCTTTCATGCGTACATAATCTTCTTCGTTAAAGAAACGTTCTTTCTGAACACGGGTCATGTAAAGAATGTCCAGATCAGGAAGGGCATCTTCCAGCCGTACAACCTCTTCGTAAGGAATGTTCTGACGATCTAATACATCATTCTTGATATAGCTTGGAAGTTTTAATTCTTCTGGTGAGATCAGAACAAAGCGAATACCTGGATAACGTACCAGCGCATGAATCAGTGAGTGTACGGTACGGCCGAATTTCAGATCTCCGCATAATCCAATCGTCATATTGTCAAGACGGCCTTTTAAAGAACGGATCGTGAGCATATCAGTAAGGGTCTGTGTCGGATGCTGATGTCCTCCGTCCCCTGCATTGATCACCGGAATCGTGGCGTGCTGGCTTGCAACCATAGCAGCGCCTTCTTTTGGGTGGCGCATTGCACAGATATCTGCGAAGCAGGAAATTACACGGATTGTATCTGCTACACTTTCTCCTTTAGAAGCAGAACTTGAATCGGCAGATGAGAAACCAAGAACGCTGCCGCCAAGATTGATCATGGCTGCTTCGTGGCTTAATCTGGTACGTGTACTTGGTTCGTAGAAAAGAGTGGCAAGTTTTTTGCCCTCGCATGCATGTGCATATTTTTCTGGATTGGCTTCAATGTCTTTCGCAATATCCATCAGGTTGTCCAGTTCTTCCACGGAAAAATCTAGTGGACTTAATAAGTGTTTCATGTAAAAACCTCCTGTTTTATAAATAAGTTAATAAATCACTTACGGATTTTCTCTTAGGTGTGTCCGGATCGATATCCGGATGTCCGATCGCGATGAGAGCGGCAAGTTCCTGGTCTTCCGGAATCTGCAGCAGATCTGTGATACCGTCTTCATCCCAGATTCCCATAATAACAGTTCCGAGACCGGCATCATGTGCGGCGAGACAAAATGTCTGGCAGGCGGCGCCTACATCGAACATCTGCCAGCGGTCTTCTTTTTTGGTACTGTAAGAACCGTCACGTTCAAAGCCGCAACAGCCTTTTTTGAAAGTAACTGCTATCAGCATCGGTGCCTGCTTTATAATTTTTGCATTGAAATCTGGGGTATAATCGGTAACGATTTTATCAAGAACAGAAGAATCTTCAATTGCTGTATAACGTGTGATCTGGGTGTTTTTCCAAGATGGAGAATAAGATGCCGCCTCGATCACAGATTCTAATGTGGCATGATTTACAGGATCAGGTTTGAATTTGCGAATACTGCGTCTTGTTTTCATACATTCAATTGTATTCATGGTTTTACCTCCGTTTTCAAATCTTTCATACATCATATAATATTTAACATGGATTTTCAATGTCTTGAAATAATTTTTAAAGAAATTTAATCTATGTAATTTTTGAAATGCTATGATACGGATGGGTAGATTTTATGGAAAGAATGTATTATAATTTAATAGATTTGCAGATTTTCTGCATAATATACATAAAGGAGAGAGTATATGGCATCATTGGAAGAGCTTAGGGCACAGCTTGGCAGTGTAGATGACAAGATCGTAGAACTTTACGAAGAGCGGATGAAACTCTGTGAAGAGATCGGAATCTGTAAGATTGAAAATGGCTATAAGACGTTTGACCGTCAGCGTGAAAAAAATACTATAACAGACGTGATGAACAAGGTATCATCCGATATTAATAAAAAGGGCATCGGGGAAGTGTATGAGCAGCTTCTTGCAATCAGCAGAAAGCTGCAGTATAAGCAGCTGGTTGAGGCTGGAGCACTTGGAAGACTGCCATTTATAGGAATTGATCTTTTGGATAAAGATACAGCCAGAGTTGTCTTTCAGGGGACGGAAGGTGCTTACAGTCAGGCTGCTATGGAGCATTATTTCGGAAAAGACTGTAATAATTATCATGTACATACGTTCCGGGAAGCAATGGAAGCAATCGAAGAAGGTGCAGCCGACTATGCGGTGCTTCCGATTGAAAATTCGACAGCAGGTGCAGTCAATGAGATTTATGATCTGCTGGTAGAATTTGAAAATTATATTGTCGGAGAGACGATCATTCCGATTAAAAATACGCTGTCCGGATTACCGGGGACAGACATTTCAGAGATTGAACGAGTATATTCCAAGGCAGAAGCATTGATGCAGGCATCACATTTTCTGGGAGATCATGGTGACTGGCAGCAGATCAGTGTGGCAAATACCGCACTGGCGGCAAAGAAGATCCTGGAAGATCAAGATAAGCGTCATGCGGCAGTGTGCAGTGCATATGCGGCATCTGTGTATGGTCTGTCCGTGCTTGCAGATAATATCAATGATGAAAAGAACAATTCTACCAGATTTATCGTGATCACCAATCAGAAAGTATTCCTGAAGGATGCAACAAAGATCAGTATCTGCCTGGAACTTCCACATGAAAGCAGTTCTCTTTATCATCTGCTGTCGCATTTTGCATACAATGATCTGAATATGACTAAGATTGAATCAAGACCAATGGAAGGAAAAAGCTGGGAATACCGCTTCTTCATTGATTTTGAGGGAAATCTTGCAGATCCGGCAGTAAAGAATGCAATCCGTGGTTTGCGTGAGGAAAGCAGAAACTTGAGAATTCTTGGAAATTATTAAAAGAAAAAACACAACGTCGAAGTCATCAGGCAGAGGCAGAATGGATATATATTGGAGGAAAGACGATGAGAACAAATGAACTGATGTTATATAAACATATGGAGAACGGACAGATTCTGCAGGATATCACATTCTTGATCGAGAATTATCAGAATGACTATTATAATATGGAAGATATGAAAGGACTGTTATATGATGCAGTCAACGAGATCCTGGAGATGGCAGTCAGCCATGGATTCGAGGGTGATCTCTGGCATAATTATCTGACTTACCTGATGGCAAGCCATGAGAATGCTTACAGTACATCCTGCGAAATTGTCGGGTCGGTAGATGGAAGCATCAATCAGGTTGCACTGCACGATTTCGAAATATTCAAAGAATTATTTGATTATGACTTTGCAGATATGGAAAGTGTGATGGGCGTTGACTGTATTTCCATGCTGCATGATTATGTGGGAACAAGCGGACACGGAAGTGTGTTCAACCAAAGAATCCGGGATCGTATCTGCGATCTGAGCAAATCACTTGCAAAAGCAGAGACGGCAGAAGAATTTAAGGCTGTTATAACACAGTTTTACAAGGAATTCGGTGTCGGAAAACTTGGACTTCACAAAGCATTTCGTATTGCGCACACAGAAGAGGGTGCATTGATCGAACCGATCACAAAGATTGCGCACGTACATCTGGATGATCTGGTAGGATACGAGATCGCCAAGAAAAAACTGATCGATAATACAAAAGCATTTGTTGAGGGAAAGAAAGCAAATAACTGTCTGCTGTTCGGTGATGCGGGAACAGGAAAATCTTCTTCTATCAAAGCAATCCTGAACCAGTACTATGACCAGGGACTGCGTATGATCGAAGTATACAAACATCAGTTCCAGGATCTGAATGATGTGATCGCACAGATTAAGAATCGCAATTACAAATTTATCATTTACATGGATGATCTTTCTTTTGAAGAATTCGAGATTGAATATAAATATCTGAAAGCTGTGATCGAAGGCGGACTTGAAAAGAAGCCTGATAATGTATTGATCTATGCAACTTCAAACAGAAGACATCTGATCCGCGAGACATTCAAAGATAAAGAAGACAGAGATGAAGAACTTCATACAAATGATACCGTTCAGGAAAAACTGTCTCTGGTGGCAAGATTCGGTGTTACTATATACTTTGGAAAGCCGGATAAGAAACAGTTCCAGGAGATTGTGCGTGAACTGGCAAAGAAAAACGGAATTGACATGTCAGACGATGAATTATTCCTGGAAGCAAATAAATGGGAATTAAGTCACGGTGGATTATCCGGAAGAACTGCCCAGCAGTTTATCGATTATCTGGCCGGAACCAGATAAAATGTAATGTATTGTAAAAAATGTGCAGAAATTAATCCTGCACATTTTTTATATTTGAAATATCGGAGTCAATGACCAGAGAATAGTTTGTATAGTAAACAACGAATCCCGGCTTTGCCCCGTTCGGCTTCTTGACATGTTTTTTCTGGATATAGTCGATCTCCACTTTGTCTGCTCCACGGTTTTTAGAGTAGTAAGCGGCCAGACGACCTGCTTCTTCAAAGGTACGGTCCGGAAGTTCATCCCCGCCGCTTTTGACGATAACGTGAGATCCCGGAGCACCTTTTGCATGGAACCACCAGTCATTGCCATTGGCAAAAGAAAAAGTAAGTTCTTCATTTTGAAGGTTGTTCTTTCCAACGTACATATCATAACCATCACTGGAAATGTAATGCATTGGTTTGCTGGTCAGTTTAACTTTTTTCTTCGTATGTTTTCTGCGGATATAGCCGCTCTGCATCAGTTCCTCTTTGATCTGAGCAAGATCCGCTTCGTTCAGAGCAATGTCAAGTGCGTTGCTGATAGATTCCAGATACTGGATATCATCGGCAGTTTCCTGGATCAGCTCCGTCAATGCTTCAAATGTACGCTTCTGTTTGTTGTATTTTGCAAAATAACGTTGCGCATTCTCGCCCGGAGTCTGTGTCGGATCAAGCGGGATAGTAATCTCTTCGTTGGTATAATAATTCAGGGCAGTCAGTTCTTTTGATCCCGGTTCCAGATTATAGCCGTAAGTATTGATCAGTTCTCCGTAAACTTTATATTTGTCACGCTTTTCCGTTCCCTTTAACTGCTTGGACTGAAGATCGTATTTTTTGCGGTTCCGTTCCAGTGCTGTCTGGACAACATGCCGGAGATCTGCACTTTTCTGATGGATTCTGGTCAGTGTGTTACGTGTGGAATAATACGTATAGAGGACTTCCGAGATGGAAAAGAACTCTTTTTTTGTATATTCGTTAAAATGTGTGACCGGAAGGGCACTGAATTCCTTTGGTGCATTTCCATTATAATAAATAGAAGGATGGAAATTTCCCTGTCTTACGTCCTCCATATAATAGGTAAACTGACGGTACAGATGTGTCAGTACATCTTCGGAAAGATCATGCGCCGTCATGGAAGAGTCCACACCTGCAAGATAACAGATCTCTTCGGCAATGACCGGGCTGATACCTGTCATGCTGGAATAGATTGCTTTGGATATCGTCATCGGTTTTGCAAGGATTGCCGAAATGAATTCTTCCTGCGTAGCCGTCATCGGATTCTTTTTCGACATCGTATCCGGAATAAAGTAATCGCGTCCCGGCAATACTTCACGTACCGAACTCATCTGTGCAGAGACGTGCTTGATACTGTCGATGATGCGTCCGTTCAGATCACAGAAAATAATGTTGCTGTGTTTTCCCATGATCTCGATGATCAGTTTTTTCCTGCACAAGTCACCCATCTCATCCAGATGCTCAATATCCAGGTGGATGATACGCTCGAGTGACGGCTGGGAGACTGCGGTGATCCGTCCGCCTCCGATATGCTTGCGCAGAAGCATGCAGAATCCAGGAGCCGTCATCGGACTTGGTTTGTTCTCGTTGGTTAAATAGATAAGTGGAAGAGAAGCACTGGCAGAGATATAGAGCCTTTTTTGTCCTTCATTTCCTTTTATTGTTAAAAGCAGTTCGTCATTTTCTGGCTGGGCGATCTTGGAGATACGTCCGCCGACCAGAGTATGTTCTAATTCCTGAACGACTGCTGCGACTGTGATTCCGTCAAAAGCCATAAAAAGACCTTCCTTTCCTTACAGAATTTCATATTTGTCTAGTATAGCATAGTTGACGAATTTTGCCAAATGTCTTATAATAAATGCTGGTTTATTTTAAATAATGAATAAGAAGAGGATCATATCATGATTAAGAGTATGACAGGATTCGGACGCTGCGAAGCGGCTGATGAGGAACGTAAATTCACGGTTGAGATGAAGGGAGTGAATCATCGTTATCTGGATGCCAATATCCGTATGCCGAAGAAGCTTAATTTTTTTGAAAGTGCCATTCGAAGCCTTTTAAAGGAAAGTGTTCATCGTGGAAAGGTGGACATCTTTATTACATATGAAGACTTTTCAGAGAGTCAGGTCTCTTTAAAATACAATGAGACACTGGCAGCAGAATATCTGGAAAAGTTTAAAATGATGGAAGAAAAATTCTCACTGGAGAATGACATCCGTGTATCCACATTGTCCCGTTATCCGGAAGTCCTCACAATGGAAGAGAAGATGGATGATGAAGAAGAACTGTGGAAAGGACTTAAGAAAGCACTGGATGGTGCGATCGCACAGTTCGTACAGACTAGAACCGTAGAGGGAGAGAATCTGAAGAAGGATCTGATCGCGAAGCTGGACGGTATGCTTGAACTGGTCGGACAGATTGAAGAACGTGCACCGAAGATCATTGCGGAGTACAGAGAAAAGCTAGAAGGAAAAGTAAAAGAACTTCTGGAGGACACACAGATCGATGAGGGACGGATCGCATCAGAGATCGTGATCTTTGCGGACAAGATCTGTACCGATGAAGAAGTGGTACGTCTGAGAAGTCATGTGGAACATATGAAGGCAACCCTTCAGTCTGATGACAGTGGAATCGGACGTAAGCTTGATTTCATTGCACAGGAGATGAACCGTGAAGCGAATACGATTCTTTCGAAGGCGAATGATCTGGAGACTTCCAATATCGGAATCGAACTTAAGACAGAGATTGAGAAAGTCAGAGAGCAGATACAGAATATTGAATAAATCAGATTGTTAAGAAGATTAAAAGAGGGTATCGAAATGAGAGAAAAAGGGATTCTGATCGTTGTATCAGGTTTTTCAGGTTCCGGTAAGGGAACCATTATGAAAGAGCTGTTAAAACAGTATGATAATTATGCATTATCTATTTCCGCAACCACCAGAAATCCGCGTCCGGGAGAAGAAGACGGACGGGAATATTTCTTCAAAACTGTAGAAGATTTTGAAAAAATGATTGCGAAAGAAGAACTGATAGAGTATGCTAGGTACGTGGATAATTACTATGGAACGCCGCGTGCATATGTAGAGGAGCAGTTAGAGGCAGGAAAAGATGTGATTCTTGAGATAGAAATTCAGGGAGCGTTGAAAGTAAAAGAAAAATTCCCGGATACACTGCTTTTGTTTGTAACACCGCCGAGCGCAGAGGAACTTAAGAGCCGTCTGGTGGGCCGTGGAACAGAGACAATGGACGTGATTGAATTCCGCATGAACCGTGCGAAAGAAGAAGCGCTGGAGATGGATCAATATGATTATCTGATCATAAATGATGACTTGCAGGAATGCGTAGAAGAGATGCATCAGATCATCCAGGGTGAGCACAGAAGAAGTTTCCGTAACGCTGAATTTATAGAGCATATGAAAGAAGAATTGAAAGGAGAATAAGTGTATGTTACATCCATCTTACACAGATTTAATGAAAGTGGTAAATAAAGACGTAGAAGAGGGCGAAACAAAAGTAGTTAACAGCCGTTACTCTATCGTTATGGCCACAGCAAAGAGAGCAAGAGAGATCATTGACGGATCTATGCCGCTTGTTGATGCAAAGATGGGCGAAAAGCCGCTTTCTATTGCAATTGATGAGATGAATCAGGGAAAGATGACGATTATTGCACAGGATGAAGAGGAAGAAGAATAAAATCTGACACCTTAAGGATCCGTTGCAGACGGATTCTTTCAGACACATTGCTGACTGAGATACAAAAGGCAGATGCCGCAAGGTGTCTGCCTTTCTTGAACTGGATATAGCAAGATAGCAAAGATGTGTGCCGAATAGAATGCATACTGCAAAAATCAGAAATAAATAAAAAGGAGAACCGAATGAATATATTTTTCGTATCACTTGGCTGTGATAAGAACCTGGTAGATTCAGAGGTCATGCTTGGACTTCTGGATGCGAAAGGATACCAGATTGTTGATGATGAGACACAGGCAGATGTTATGGTGATTAATACCTGTTGTTTTATTCATGACGCAAAAGAAGAAAGTATCCAGACGATTCTGGATATGGCAAGATATAAAGAAGAAGGAAGATTAAAGGCATTGGTTGTAACCGGATGTCTGGCACAGAGATATAAGCAGGAGATTATTGATGAGATCCCGGAAGTTGATGTAGTGCTTGGGACGACTTCGTATGATAAGATTGTAGAAGCAGTAGAAGAAGCACTGGAAGGTAAATCAGAAGTAGAACTTGCCGATATCGATGCGCTGCCGCTTCCGGAGACAAAGAGACTTGTGACGACCGGAGGTCACTATGCATATCTGAAGATTGCAGAAGGCTGTGACAAACACTGTACATACTGTATTATCCCGAAAGTCCGTGGAAATTACCGCAGTGTACCGATGGAGCGTCTGATCAAAGAAGCACAGGAACTGGCTGACCAGGGCGTAAAAGAACTGATTCTGGTTGCACAGGAGACAACGGTATATGGACAGGATATTTACGGTGAAAAATCCCTGCATAAGCTTCTGAAAGAGTTATGTCAGATCAAAGGAATCCGCTGGATCCGCCTTCTGTACTGTTATCCGGAAGAGATTGATGACAATCTGATACAGGTAATGAAAGAAGAACCGAAGATCTGCCATTATCTGGATCTCCCAATCCAGCATGCAAGCGATGCGATCTTAAAGAGAATGGGAAGAAGAACTTCCAAGCAGCAGCTGATCGATACGATCACAAAACTGAGAAAAGAGATTCCGGACATCGCACTTCGTACAACGTTGATCACCGGTTTCCCAGGGGAGACACAGGAGCAGCATGAAGAAGTAATGGAATTCGTAGATGAGATGGAATTTGAAAGACTGGGCGTATTTACTTATTCGCCGGAAGAAGATACTCCGGCGGCGACCATGCCGGATCAGATCGACGAAGAAGTAAAAGAAGACCGTCAGGCAGATATTATGGAGCTGCAGCAGGAGATTGTATTCGATCAGGCAGAAGATATGATCGGAAAAGAAGTACTGGTTATGATCGAAGGAAAAGTTGCCGATGAGAATGCATATGTCGGAAGAACTTACCGCGATGCACCGAATGTAGACGGACTGATTTTTGTAAATACCGATGAAGAACTGATGACTGGTGATTTCGCAAAAGTGAAAGTTACCGGAGCAGCAGAATATGATTTGATAGGAGAGTTGATGTAATGAATTTACCAAATAAGTTAACTGTTTTAAGAGTAATCATGGTTCCGTTTTTTGTATTTTTCATGCTGACAGGCGTGGGCGGAGCTGCAAACAAATGGATTGCATTGATTATTTTCTGCGTGGCAAGTCTTACAGATATGCTGGACGGAAAGATCGCCAGAGCCAGAAATCTTGTAACCAATTTCGGAAAGTTTATGGATCCGCTGGCAGATAAACTGCTTGTATGTTCGGCTATGATCTGCATGATCCCGCTTGGAAAACTGCAGGCATGGTTTGTAATCGTAATTATTGCAAGAGAATTTATCATCAGCGGATTCCGTCTGGTAGCAGCAGACAACGATATTGTGATCGCTGCAAGCTACTGGGGAAAATTCAAAACGGTATCCCAGATGTTCATGCTGATCCTTCTGATCGCAGATCTTGGCGGTGCATTTAACATGATCGCACAGGTACTGATCTGGGTATCTCTGGTACTTACAATCGTATCTTTGATCGATTATATTGCAAAGAATGTACAGGTACTGACACAGGGCGGTATGTAGGCTCAGAAGAAATTTGTAAAAAAGGCAGATAAGGATTCTTTTGAAAGAAAACAGGTCGAAAGAGATATGAGAAGGTTCTTCTTCGGGAATGGTATTTCCCCGAGAAGAACCTTTTGCAAATTGTGCCAAAAAAAGAGAAAATTCCATACAAAAATGTAGAGAAAAATCAATTGACGAATGTCGAAATATATGAGAAAATAAATACAAGTATGGATGTTAAAGAGATAACAAACCTTACGATAAGCAAACTTACATAGTTGAAAGGAGTTTTAAAATGATTTATTCACAGGAAGTAGAAATGATGTGTCCGGTAGCTCAGGGTGCAAACCACGGACCAGCTCCGATTCCGGAAGAAGCAAAATGGGTTCAGGCTAAGGAAATTAAAGATATCTCTGGTTTTACACATGGTGTAGGCTGGTGTGCTCCTCAGCAGGGTGCCTGTAAATTAACACTGAATGTTAAAGACGGTATCATCCAGGAGGCTCTCGTTGAGACTATCGGATGTTCAGGAATGACACATTCAGCAGCTATGGCTTCTGAGATTCTTCCAGGAAAAACTATTTTAGAGGCATTAAACACAGACCTTGTTTGTGACGCTATCAATACAGCAATGCGTGAGTTATTCCTGCAGATCGTATACGGAAGAACTCAGAGTGCATTCTCTGAAGACGGACTTGCTATCGGAGCCGGACTGGAAGACCTCGGAAAAGGACTTCGTTCACAGGTTGGTACAATGTACGGAACATTAGCGAAAGGTCCTCGTTACCTTGAAATGGCAGAAGGATATGTAACAGGTATCGCTCTTGATGAGAACGATGAGATCATTGGATATCAGTTCGTAAGCCTTGGAAAATTCACAGACTTCGTAAAAGCTGGAGACACTCCAAACGAAGCTTGGGAGAAAGCAAAAGGACAGTACGGACGTGTTGCAGATGCAGTTAAGATCATCGACCCACGTAAGGAGTAATCTCAATATTTTAAGGTAATTTAATCAGGAGGATAAATTAATGGCTTTATTTGAATCATATGAAAGAAGAATTGATAAAATCAATGAAGTATTGGCTGGTTATGGTATTTCTTCTATCGAAGAAGCACAGCAGATCACAAAGGATGCCGGACTTGATGTATACAATCAGATCAAAGGTATTCAGCCAATCTGTTTTGAAAATGCATGCTGGGCATACATCGTAGGTGCAGCAATCGCAATCAAAAAAGGATGTAAGACAGCAGCAGAAGCTGCAGCAGCAATCGGAGAAGGACTTCAGGCTTTCTGTATTCCTGGATCAGTTGCTGATCAGAGAAAAGTAGGTCTTGGACATGGTAACTTAGGAAAGATGCTTCTGGAAGAAGATACAGAGTGTTTCGCATTCCTGGCTGGTCATGAATCATTCGCAGCTGCTGAGGGTGCTATCGGTATCGCAGAGAAGGCTAACAAAGTTCGTAAGAAACCTCTTCGTGTTATCCTGAACGGTCTTGGAAAAGATGCTGCAAAGATCATCTCAAGAATTAACGGATTCACATATGTTCAGACAGAATATGATTACTACACAGGAGAACTGAAAGAAGTACAGAGAATCTCTTACTCTGACGGACTCCGTTCTAAAGTTAACTGCTACGGTGCTAACGACGTACGTGAAGGTGTTGCAATCATGCACAAAGAAGGCGTAGACGTATCTATCACAGGTAACTCTACAAACCCGACACGTTTCCAGCATCCGGTTGCAGGTACATATAAGAAAGAATGTATCGAGCAGGGCAAGAAGTACTTCTCAGTAGCATCAGGCGGTGGTACAGGACGTACACTTCACCCAGATAACATGGCCGCAGGTCCTGCTTCTTATGGTATGACAGATACTCTTGGACGTATGCACTCAGATGCACAGTTCGCAGGATCTTCATCAGTACCTGCTCATGTAGAAATGATGGGACTGATCGGAGCAGGAAACAACCCGATGGTTGGTATGACTGTTGCAGTTGCCGTTTCTGTAGAAGAAGCAGCTAAGGCTGGTAAGTTCTAAGAAATTGAATATTTAGTTTGGCTTGTATAGGCCGGATTTGAAAAGAGAGAACGAAAACGTTCTCTCTTTTTTAAATCCTAAATTATTTGTTTAAGTTTTTATTCGCCGTAGAAAGCATCAGTTTCAACCGGTTCAACTGGTTGACTTCGCTTGCACCTGGGTCGAAATCAATTGCTACGATATTAGACTCCGGATAGCGTCTGCGAAGTTCTTTGATAACTCCCTTACCTACGACATGGTTCGGCAGGCAGGCGAATGGCTGTGTACATACGATATTTGGCGCACCACTGTGGATCAGCTCTAACATTTCTCCTGTAAGGAACCATCCTTCACCAGTCTGGTTACCAAGAGATACGATGTCCGAAGCCATCTTTCCAAGATCCTGAATCTTAGCTGGCGGTGTGAAGTGCTTGCTTGCTGCAAATGCTTCAGTTGCCGGAGCACGGAACCATTCCAGAGCTTTGATACCAAGATTAGCTGTTGTGGCTTTTTTCTTTTCGAATCCAAGCTTTTCAACCTTGAAGTTCTGGTTGTAGAAGCAGTAGAGCAGGAAGTCCAAGAGATCCGGGACAACAGCTTCGGCTCCTTCACTTTCCAGGAGGTCTACCAGGTAGTTATTGGCAGCCGGAAGGAATTTGACGAGAATTTCGCCGACAACGCCGACACGAGGTTTCTTAATGTCCAGTAATTCAATGTTGTTGTCAAAATCTCCAATGATCTCACGGCAGAGACGTTTGAATTTACGCCTGCTCGGGTAGCCGTTAGACAAGAAGTCCTGGCATACTTTCACCCATTTTCTGTGCATTGCATTGACAGATCCGGGAACTGCTTCATATGGACGCAGACGGTATACACATTTCATAAAAATGTCACCGAATATAGCACCATAGATGCCTCGTAAGATCAGCTTCGGAGTCAGCTTGAATCCCGGATTGTCTTCCAGACCGCTTAAGTTGATGGAGATAACCGGAATATTTCCGTATCCGGCCTTCTTAAGAGCACGGCGGATGAATCCGATGTAGTTGGAAGCACGGCATCCACCGCCGGTCTGACTGATGATCACAGCGATTTTATCTGTATCATATTTACCGGAAAGAATTGCTTCCATGATCTGACCGACTACCATCAGAGATGGATAGCAGGCATCATTGTTTACATATTTCAGGCCTACGTCTACAGCCTGTTTGTTGTCATTAGGCAATACCTGAAGGTTATATCCGGATGCGTTGAATGCAGGCTCCAGAAGCTCGAAATGGATGGGAGACATCTGTGGGCAGAGAATTGTATAATTCTTACGCATTTCTTTGGTGAATACGACCTTTTTTATTGCAGAAGAATGAATGGTACGTTTTTCCCCACGTTTCTCTCTGACACGGATTGCGGCAAGCAGTGATCTGACACGGATTCTTGCGGCGCCTAAGTTATTAACCTCATCGATTTTTAAAGAGGTGTAGATCTTGTCAGAGTCATTCAGTATTGATGCCACCTGATCGGTTGTAACGGCATCCAGACCACATCCGAAAGAATTTAATTGGATCAGATCCAGGTTGTCTACCGTCTTTACGTAGTTTGCTGCGGCATACAGACGGGAATGATACATCCACTGGTCCATAACATTGAGCGGATGCTCGGCAGGATTTAAGTGGGAGATGGAATCTTCCGTCAGAACTGCAATATTATAAGAATTGATCAGTTCTGGAATACCATGGTTTACTTCCGGATCAATATGATATGGACGTCCTGCAAGAACAATACCACGGTTTCCGGTTTCGTTTAAGAACCTGATCGTCTCTTCGCCTTTTTTCTGCATATCTTTTCTGCAGGCGGCGAGTTCTTCCCAGGCAGTATGCGTTGCTTTTTTGATCTCGTCAGCTGGGATATGGAACTTTCCAGATAATTCATCAACCAGCCGGTAAGAGATGGTGTCTTCGCTGGCAAAAGAAATAAATGGATGAAGAAAATCTACTTCTCCGTGAACAATTGCATCAATGTTATTCTTGATATTTTCCGGGTAGGAAGTTACGATCGGACAGTTGTAATGGTTATTGGCTTCCGCAAATTCATTCCTCTCATATGGAATGCTGGGATAAAAGATGGTGTGGATACCGTTGTTGATCAGCCATTGTACATGTCCGTGTGCCAGCTTTGCCGGATAACATTCGGATTCACTTGGGATGGAATCAATTCCCAGTTCGTATACCTTGCGGTTTGACACAGGAGAAAGAACAACCCGAAATCCCAGTTCATTAAAGAATGTGAACCAGAACGGATAATTCTCGTACATGTTCAGTACACGAGGAATACCAATGATTCCGCGAGGAGCATTTTCCTCTGCTAATGGTTCATAATCAAAATAGCGTTTTAATTTATATTCAAATAAGTTCGGAAGCTTGTTAGTTGTTTTCTGTTTCCCGAGACCACGTTCACAACGGTTACCTGTGATGAACTTACGTCCGCCGCTGAAATGATTGATCGTCAGGCGGCAGTTATTCGTACATCCCTTGCATTTTGTCATAGTAGTAGAATATTCCATGGCTTCAATATCTTCGATGGAAAGCATGGTTGTACCTTCGCAGTCAACGTAACGCTCACGTGCGATCAGTGCAGCACCGAATGCGCCCATGATACCGGCAATATCCGGACGAATGGCTTCGCAGTTGGCGATCTTTTCAAAGCTCCGCAGTACAGCGTTGTTGTAGAATGTTCCTCCCTGAACAACGATGTGTTTACCGAGTTCAGATGCATCGGACACCTTGATAACTTTAAATAATGCGTTCTTGATTACGGAGTAAGCAAGACCGGCTGAAATATCTGCAACCTCCGCACCCTCTTTCTGAGCCTGTTTTACTTTTGAATTCATGAAAACAGTACAGCGGGTACCAAGGTCAATCGGGTTTTTGGCAAATAATGCTTCATGAGCAAAATCTTCTACCGTATAATTTAGAGATTTTGCAAATGTTTCAATAAAAGAACCGCATCCGGATGAACATGCTTCATTCAATTGTACGCTGTCAACCGTCTGATTCTTGATCTTGATACATTTCATATCCTGGCCTCCGATATCCAGGATACAGTCTACATCCGGTTCAAAGAAGGATGCGGCATAGTAATGAGAAACTGTCTCTACCTCTCCTTCGTCTAACAGGAGGGCAGCTTTGATCAGTGCCTCACCATAGCCGGTAGAGCAGGAGTGAACAATCTCCACGCCTTCCGGCAGTTTACTGTAAATGTCTTTGATGGCAGAGATCGTTGTACCAAGAGGATCTCCTTCATTATTATGATAGAAAGAATATAATAAAGTACCGTCTTCGCCTACCAGGGCAGCTTTGGTTGTGGTGGAACCTGCATCAATACCAAGGAATGCTTTTCCCTGATAAGTGGCAAGATCCTTCACAGGTACCTGATGTTTTGCATGACGGTTTTCGAATTCTTTAAAATCTGCTTCCGTTGCAAACAGCGGCTCCATACGATCCACTTCGAATTCCATTTTGATCTTTCCTTCCAGACGGTGCTGCATATCAATGAGAGGCACGTCCAGATCTTTCTTTGAATTCAGAGCAGAACCGGCTGCTGCAAACAGATGGGAATGTGTCGGGGCGATGATGTGTTCATCGTCCAGCTTCAGTGTGCGGATGAAAGCTTCGCGCAGTTCAGAGAGGAAATGAAGAGGTCCTCCTAAGAATGCAACATGTCCGCGGATTGGTTTACCACAGGCCAGTCCGCTGATAGTCTGGTTGACAACTGCCTGGAATATAGAAGCAGCAAGGTCTTCTTTGGCAGCACCATCATTGATCAGAGGCTGGATATCCGTCTTGGCAAATACACCACATCGTGCAGCAATGGTATAGAGAGCTTTATAATTTTTTGCATATTCGTTCAGTCCGGAGGCGTCAGTCTGTAAAAGAGATGCCATCTGATCGATGAAGGATCCTGTACCACCGGCACAGACGCCGTTCATACGCTGCTCTACATTACCACCTTCAAAGTAGATAATCTTGGCATCTTCCCCGCCGAGTTCGATAGCAACGTCTGTCTGAGGTGCATAGTCCTGGAGAGCAGTAGATACAGCGATCACTTCCTGTACAAACGGTACACCAAGATGTTTCGCAAGAGTCAGTCCGCCGGAACCGGTAATGACCGGTGATGCATGGACAGGACCTAATTTATGTACCGCTCTTCCTAACAGATCGGAAAGAGTTTCCTGGATGTTCGCGAAATGCCTCTCATAATCAGAAAATACCACTTCATTATTCTCATCTAATATGGCAATCTTTACGGTTGTAGAACCGATGTCGATACCAAGTGCGTATAATTCTTTTTGATTCATATTATGTAACTCCTTATCATGTTGATCTATATGTCTTTCTTCTTATTAAATGCATTTTGCTTAATTGCAACCTGTAACATTATACGACAAAAGTTCTCAAAAGACAATTAACAAATGTTGAAGATATGTTAAAAAGAGATGAACTTTACTTGGCACAATTGACAAATATCAGTTGGGAAGGTAGAATATCTACAGTGTGAGAATAAACGTAAAGGAGCAGTTATATGAACAATTGGTTAGATAAACTTGAACGGAAATTTAGCAGATATGCTATTCCAAATTTGATCACATATATTATAATATTATATGCAGCCGGATTTGCGCTGGAGTTGATTAACCCGACGTTCTATAGCCAGTTCTTAAGTCTGGATGCCAGCAAGATTCTCCAGGGGCAGATATGGAGAATTGTTACATTTATTATCCAGCCTCCGTCTGACAGTCTGATCTTTATTGCATTTGCATTGTATCTCTATTATATGATAGGGAAGCAGTTAGAGGCAGCGTGGGGGGCGTTTCGTTTTAATCTGTATTTCTTTTCGGGAATGCTCTTTATTGTACTGGGAGCCATACTGGCATATTTACTGACAGGCACTGTGTTACCAATGGATACATGGTATCTGAATTTATCGTTATTCTTTGCATTTGCAGCACTGTATCCAGATATTCAGCTGTTATTATTTTTCGTTATTCCGATTAAGATTAAATGGCTGGCTATACTTGATGGCTTGTATTTTATCTATGCGATTGTGCAGGCTTTTCTTCCGGCCTACGGCGGAGGTGTTTTCGGTATATATTATAAGGCGAATGCGCTTGCAGCATTTATCTCAATACTGAACTTTATCATTTTTTTCCTGAGTTCACGTAATATGAAGCCTTACACACCAGGTCAGATGAAAAGAAAGAATGATTTCAAACGCAAGATGAGACATGCGGAAAGACCGGTAAACAGCTATGCAAATGGGGCAAAACACAGATGTGCAGTCTGCGGAAGAACAGAACTGGATGATCCGAATCTGGAATTCCGGTATTGTTCAAAATGTAATGGCAATTATGAATATTGCCAGGACCATTTGTTCACACATACACATGTTAAATAATCAAGAGAGGAATAGGAGAAATATGAAAAAAACAAAAATTATCTGTACAATGGGACCAAATACAAATGATGAAACCCTGATGAGAAAGTTAGTTCAGAATGGAATGGACATTGCAAGATTTAACTTTTCACACGGTGATCATGAAGAACAGAAGGGCCGTATGGATATGTTAAAGAAGATTCGTGAAGAAGAAAACAAACCGATCGCAATTCTTCTGGATACAAAAGGACCTGAGATCCGTACAGGTGTATTAAAAGATGGAAAGAAAGTACAGCTTGAAGCAGGAGAGACATTTACCCTGACAACAGACGAGATTGTCGGAGATAACAAGATTGTTTCTATTACATACAAAGGTCTGGTAGAAGATGTCAAAGCCGGAAGTACGATCCTGATCGATGATGGTCTGATTGAACTGAAAGTAAAAGATAAAAAGGGAAATAACATCAATTGTGAAATTGTCAATGGCGGCGAGCTCGGAGAAAAGAAAGGTGTTAATGTACCAAACGTTGCGATCCGTCTTCCAGCTATCACAGATAAAGACCGTGATGACCTGAAATTCGGTGTGGAGCAGGGTGTAGATTTTATTGCAGCTTCATTTGTCAGAAATGCAGAGTGTATTCTGGAGATCAAATCATTCTTAAGAGAATGTAAGGCTCCGTATATTCCTGTAATTGCAAAAATCGAGAACTTTGAAGCAATCAAGAATATTGATGAGATTATCCGTTGCGCAGACGGAATCATGGTAGCCAGAGGAGATCTTGGTGTTGAAATTCCGGCAGAGGAAGTTCCATACCTTCAGAAGACAATTATCCAGAAATGTAACGATAACTTTAAACCGGTTATCACAGCTACACAGATGCTTGATTCTATGATGCGTAATCCACGTCCTACAAGAGCGGAGGTTACAGATGTTGCCAATGCGGTATATGACGGAACAGATGCAGTCATGCTTTCCGGAGAGACAGCTCAGGGTAAATATCCGTTAGAAGCTTTACAGATGATGGTTCATATTGTTGAAAATACAGAGGAGCATCTGGATTATGATATGATCCTTAGAAAAGCAGGAGAACACAGACTTAAGAGTGCATCCAGCGCACTTGCAAATGCAACAGTAACAACGGCTAATAATCTTCGTGCTAAATGTATCGTAACACCAACTGTATCAGGTGCTACGGCAAGAGTTGTATCTAAGTTCAAACCTAAGACAGGTATTATCGGTATCAGCCCGGATGAGGCAACACTGAGAAGAATGCAGATCAACTGGGGAGTTATGCCGCTGAAATCAGTTGCTGTATATACAACAGAAGATATCTGTGATACGGCAATCGATCTGATCTGTGCAAAGAAGCTTGCAGAAGCAGGAGACATGGTTGTATTAACGCTTGGAATTCCATCTACAAATGTATCTGAGAACAGAACAGTAAGTAACATGATGAGAATTGCGATGGTAGATGACAGAAAATAAAAATAGTAAATAAGCAGGACTGCTTATAAAGAACCAGAAAGCAACGAGGCTGAATCAGCCTGGGCTTTCTGGTTTTTTTGCATGTTTTTGAGAAAGTTTCTCCTTGACATACAGCGAAAATTCACTTATAGTGTTCCTGTAGAGAACTACTAAAGAACCAAAAGGTGGATGACGAAGATGGAACAGACATCATTTACAGAGCGCCTGATGGAATTCGGACTCACAAGACAAGAAGCAAGCATTTATCAGTGCCTGCTGACAGAGGGAAAGGTAACTGGATACGAAGTTGCTAAACAGACCGGAATATCCAGATCCAATGCATATAATTCTCTGGCTAGTATGACAGAGAAAGGTGCGGCTTACCTTGTAGAAGAGGCCAGTACCAGAAAATATGTGCCTGTCCCGCTTAACGAATTCTGTAAGAATCGTATCCGTAAGCTGGAGGAATCCGGAAAATGGCTGCAGGAACATATGCCGACGGAGAAAGCGTATGTAGAAGGATACATTACAATTGAAGGTGCAGAGAATATACTGAATAAGATAAAGAATCTGTTATCTCAGGTTGATCAAAGAGTCTATATCAGTTGTACAAGAAATTATCTGCTGCTTCTGATCCGGGAGCTTGATACATTGATGGAAGAAAGAAAAAAAGTGGTGATTATCACCGATCAACCGGCGACCTTTCACAATGCAAAAGTATATTTTGGAGAAAACAGAGGAATGCAGATAGGAATCATTGCCGATTCGAAATATGTACTGACAGGTGAATACGGAGAGGGGAGTATGAATACATGTCTCTATTCCGGACAGAAAAACTTTGTAGAATTGTACAAAACAGCACTTGCGAATGAGATAAAGTTATTATCTATACGAGAGGAGAACAAGGATTGATGAAAAAAGAACCATTTGTAACAAAAGCACAGTTAGACGAGATTATTAAAACTTATCCGACACCGTTTCATTTATATGACGAAAAAGGAATCCGTGAGAATATGAAAGCTTTAAAAGAAGCATTTTCGTGGAATAAAGGATACAGAGAGTATTTTGCGGTAAAGGCAACGCCAAATCCGTTTCTGATCAATATTTTAAGAGAGTATGGATGCGGATGTGACTGTTCTTCCTATACAGAGCTGATGCTTTCCGATGCGATCGGGGCAACAGGAGAAGATATCATGTTTTCTTCGAATGATACTCCGGCAGAGGAATTTGTACTGGCAGACAAGCTGAATGCAATCATCAATCTGGATGATATCACACACATTGATTTTCTTGAAGAAGCAATCGGACATATTCCGGAGACGATCAGCTGCCGCTACAATCCGGGGGGAATGTTCAAGATCAGTAATGACATCATGGATAATCCGGGAGATGCGAAATATGGAATGACAACAGAACAGTTATTTGATGCATTTAAGATTTTAAAAGAAAAAGGTGCCAAAGAATTCGGCATTCATGCATTCCTTGCAAGTAATACAGTAACCAATGAGTATTATCCGATGCTTGCGAAAGTTCTGTTCGAAGTTGCAGTAAAGCTTCAGAAAGAAACAGGTGTACATATCAAATTCATTAACCTGTCCGGTGGTGTAGGTATCCCTTATAAACCAGATCAGGAGCCAAATGATATCCGTGCGATTGGTGATGGTGTGCGCCGCGTATATGAAGAAGTACTGGTACCTGCCGGTATGGGCGATGTGGCAATCTATACAGAGATGGGACGTTTTATGATGGGACCTTACGGATGCCTGGTTACAACGGCAATTCATGAAAAGCATACACACAAAGAATATATTGGTGTAGATGCATGTGCAGTTAACCTGATGCGTCCTGCTATGTACGGAGCTTATCATCACATTACTGTAATGGGTAAAGAAAATGCACCTTGCGATCACAAATATGATATAACAGGATCGTTGTGTGAAAACAATGATAAATTTGCAATCGACCGTATGCTTCCGAAGATTGATATGGGTGATGTGCTGGTAATTCATGATACGGGAGCACATGGCTTCTCTATGGGATATAATTACAATGGAAAATTAAAATCTGCCGAAGTGCTTCTGAAAGAAGACGGGACTACACAACTGATCAGAAGAGCAGAAACACCGGCTGATTATTTCGCAACATTCGACTGCTTTGATATCGGAAAAAAACTGATTGAAAAATAGTTGTGGAAAAAATCAGGTTTAGATATAATGATAGTGTCCTTTCAATTAAGAAACGGGCACTATCATTTTTTATGAGGAGGCAATAAAATGAAAAAACATGGTGTACTGGCGCTGGTGCTGGCCGGAGTGATGTTACTGTTATGCGGATGTGGAGGTATGACAACGGACGATGCAAAGGATTATGTACAGTCTGCCTTGGATTGTGGATACAAAGCAGAAGTTAAGAAGTATGCCGAGATAACAGAGACGACAGAAAAAGAAGCCAAAAAAGAATACGAGACAAATCTTGATACAATTATGAAAGAAGCCGGCTTTGATGACACCGGTGTATCAGATGAATTAAAAGCGGACTATCGTTCGATGTTTGAAAAAATGTTAAAGAGTGCAAATTATAAAGTGAAAGAAGCAAAAGAAACAGAAGATGATGAATTTACTGTAACTGTTGAAGTGTGTCCGTTTACGGCATTTTCTACTGTATCAGATGAGCTTGATCAATGGGTGACAGACACATATTCGAATGTAGAAACAATTCCATCAGATGAAGAGCTTAATGAGGCGATTATGCGGAAGATGTATGAAATTATGAGTGCAAAACTCGCTGACCCGACGTATGGCGATAAGATGGAAAAAGAAGTTCACGTAAAGGTGAATAAAGACGGAGCATATTATATTCCGAATGATGATCTCACGGCAGTAGATGATGCATTGTTCCCGCAGAATCAGCTTTAGGTTCCGGTAAACAAAATATGAATTAAAAACTGAATTAAAAACTATGTAAAACACAGGTTTTGGGGATTGACATCCCTGGAATCTGTGTTGTATTATATACAAAAATAATTGAATAACATTCTGTTGTTCGGTCTTATTTAATTTCAGATAAATGATCAAAAGGCAGGTCATGCTTCTCATATGACGTTGCCAGACAACCCATTTATAATCTATCCAAGTGAATATGGAATAATCTGACAGATTTTACGTTGTGTTTGACATGGAAAGGAGGTATTTACAACGGTCGGATTAATATAAATAACAAGAAAGAGAGGAATTGTATGACGAAGATTCAAAAAAGTAAGAAAACGATAGCTTCGTTACTGGCAGGGATATTGCTATGTCAGGTCTCTGCGTTTGGCGTGTCACAGACCAGTGTGAATGCGGAAAATCCGGCAAGGAAGTTGAGTTTTGAAGTTGTAGGAGAAGGTTCTGTAACAGTAACAGATGTAGAGGATTGTATAAGAACGGTCCAATCAGGCAGTGAAATAACAGTGCCTGATGGAATGTGTATACGTGTACAATCGGATGCAGAAGAAGACACCAGGATCAGCATGAAGATACTTGATGAAGAAGGCAGATACGAGCTGGAAGACACTTCGGTGACAGAGGGGAAGAGTTATTGGCGTGATATTACAGCTATGGGTATGAACAAGAAAGTAGTCATAACATTCGGGGAAGAAGCAGGAAGAAGCAGTGTATATTCAAGAAGAATGGTACAGGCGCGGGGAAATCAACAAAAGCCGGAAGTAGGGGATGTATTTACCGGAAATTGTGTGGTCACGGCTGTGAATGGTGGAAACGGTCATACGGTACACGGGGTAACCATGGGCGGATTTACCGGAATCCTTGCCGGCGTTACTGCAAACGGAGGGTGTGCGGATCATACGGCTGCTGCGCCATATACAGGGCAGGAATGCACCTATAAATACACCATCACTGCAGTGAATAAAGCAACGGGAGAAGTTACAGGAAACTTATACTGTACGAGTGTGAATGGGGCAACGGATGGCGTGACAAAAGACAGCAGCGGCAGGCTGATCGGGTATCAGAGAGTCAGCGGAACTGCCGTCATACACCGCAGTTACAACGGTTATGCAAAGTTAAAAAAAGGAAAGACACTGACAACGCTTACAGATGGTAATGCAGAATATTCTTTGGAAGGTGCAGCCTACGGAGTCTATTCAGATCGTGGCGCAACGAGAGAAAACGCTGTATTTACAACGGATAAAAACGGAGAGTCTAATACGCTGGAATTAGAAGAAGGTATGTATTATGTAAAAGAAAAGAAAGCACCAAAAGGATATAAACTGGATGAGAGGATATATCCGGTAACAGTTACATCCGGACAGACAGCAGAAGTAAATGTGAAGGATGTACCGGTGTATTCAGATATAGAATTGCTCCTGGATAAAATCGATCAGGAGAGCAAAGAGGGAAAAGCACTTGGCGGTGGAAGCCTGGAAGGTGCAGAGTTTACAGTACGCTTTTATGCAGGCAGATATACGCAGGAATCTTTGCCTGAAAAACCTTCGAAAGTATGGGTGTTACGTACCAAAAAGGAGAATGACGTCTGCAGAAGTAAACTGGGAAAAGAGTATCAGATATCCGGTGATGATTTTTATTATGCAGAAAATGGAGATAAGCCGGTGCTTCCGCTTGGAACAGTCAGCATTGAAGAAACCAAAGCGCCAAAAGGATATATGCTGGAAAAGGCTTATATAGAAGGAGATAACGGAAAACTTGCAGAAAATTATTACCTGACACAGATCGTTCAGAATGGAAATCAGACCAATATACAGGGTGGAAACAACTATAAAATAGCAGACCGTATATGTAGAGGGGATATTGAATTTCAGAAAAAAGATGAAGAAACACAGATGGCAATGGCAGGAATTCCGTTTCAGATCACATCGGTAACGACGGGGGAATGTCACCGGATCATGACAGACGAAAATGGATATTTTTCATCGGCATCTGATTATACGAAACACAGCAAAGATACCAATAGCGGACAATCTGAAAGTGGTGTGTGGTTTGGAACGAACAGTAACGGAGAAAGTGTAGAGGTAAATGATGCATATGGTGCATTTCCTTATGATACCTATCGGTTGGAAGAACTTCGCTGTGAAGAAAATGTAGATAAAGTTCTGTATAAAGGAACATTCCGTATTTCCAGGGACCGGTATGTTGTTGATCTTGGGACAATACTTAATCCAGATCTTACAATTGCAACATCAGCAAAAGATGAAGCAACCGGAACACATTATTCAAATGCAGATGAAAAAGTAACGATCATAGATACCGTCACTTATACAGGTTTGAAAAAAGGGCAGGAATATGTCATGAAGGGTACATTGATGGACAGGAAAACAGGGGAAATGATTCTGGATGGCGAAAACAGAAATATTACTGCTTCTAAGAGATTTAAGCCGAAGACAGCCGAAGGCAGCGTGGAAGTGAAATTTGAATTTGCTGCAAAGTCTCTGGCCGGAAAAAGTATTACAATATTTGAAGAATGCATGTTGGATAATACAGTGATCGCAGTGCATAAGGATCTGGAAGATGCAGATCAGATGATTCATTTTCCAAAATTAAAAACTTCTGTAAAAGACGAAGTAACAGATATGAAGATGGTAAAAGCTGAGAAAGATATGCGGATTATAGATACGGTAGAATATCATAATCTGAAAAAAGGGAAAAAATACAAGATTACCGGAACGTTAATGGATAAGGAAACAGGAAAAGCAGCAAGAAGTGCGTCTGGCAGAAAGATAACAGAAAGTGTAGAATTTGTTGCAGAAGGAAAAGACGGAACAGCGGAAGTAGAATTTGTGTTTGATGGAAGTAATCTTGCAGGAAAGACATTGGTCGCATTTGAAAAATTATATTATGGTGATAAATTATATGCAGTACATACAGATCTGGAAGATGAAGATCAGACAATCCATGTGCCGGCAGCAGGAACAACGGCTTCTGACAAAAATACAGGGACACATCATGCATATGCCGGTGAATATGTAGAACTTACAGATACGATAGAATACAGGAATCTACTGCCTGGTGAAACCTACACATTACATGGAACGGTAGTCGAGAAGGAGACAGAACAGCGGTTGAGTGAAGAAAAACAGCAGGAATTTATTCCGGAAAAGGCAGATGGCAGTATTGAAATTGCATTTGAAATCAATGGAACTGATCTGTCGGGAAAAACGGCAGTCATATATGAAGAGATTAAAATAGACGGAAAAAGTATCGCAGAACATAAAAATCCGGAGGCAAAAGAACAAAGTATTTATTTCCCGAAGATTGGTACAAAAGCTATGGATAAAAAGTCAAAGACGCAGGAAGGAGATGCAAGAGAAAAGCAGACAATCATAGATCAGGTGTCTTATGAAAATCTGCTGCCTGGCGAAACTTACATATTAAAAGGCGTTTTGATGGATAAAGCAGACGGGAAAGAAATGACAGATAAAAACAACAGAAAAATCACAGGCAGAACAACATTTACGCCGGAAAAATCAGCAGGAACAGTTGAAATGACATTCGAACTTGATGCACGTGAATTGGGCGGGAAAGCGGTTGTGGTATTTGAGAATCTGTATGATGAGGAAGATCATCTGATTGCAGATGAAGCGAATATAGATAATGCGGATCAGACAATTATATATAAGAATAATGAAAAATCTGCAGTATCGCCGAAAATCAACACAGACAATCCGAAACCATCTTCATCCATCCGTAAATCACCGAAGACAGGAGTGGAAAATCATACATTTTTATGGATGTTGACGCTTGGATCTCTGGGAACAGCGGTTGCGGCCGGAATTGCAATTTATAGAAAAAAACGGGATTGATGAAAGTTAAGCACTAGCGGAAGAAAATAGAATCTTCTGTTAGTGCTTTTGTATAAAAAAAGAAACATCTACTTCTTACGAAAACATAGTAACAAAAATAGTAAGAAAAGTAAATGTCTCTAATCGTTAAACCCCTTGATTTTACTGGGGTTTTTGAATGCGGATAGTGGGAATTTTTTTATACATCACAATGTAACATAGAGAGTGAAAACATTGAAAATACGGAATTGCGTATATCACAGCATAACATAGAAAGATATAATTTGTCCCATGAAAGTCCCATGGGACTAAAGAATCTTTACAGACCGGATCAGCTGATTATCATGCTCTTTCATCTTGTCGGTTACGTGGAAATAGATTTCTCTTGTGATCTTGCTGTTGGCATGTCCGAGACGACGGGATATGACTTCCAGTGGAATGAATTGCTCGGCCATAAGAGCAACATGGGTATGTCTCATAACATGAGTTGTGATTTCAATATTTTTATCCAGCACACGTCTTGCAACTTCTTTTAAATAATCATTGTATGAATAATAGTTAACATAATTGCCGGAAATATCGCAAATAAACAATTTACTGCGGACACCGGTAAGCAGCTGCTCTTTCTTGATGAAAAACTTGATCTGTCTGCACAAAGTAAGGAGCTCGTCTTGGATATAGACTTCTCGGTAGGAAAAAACATTTTTCGGATATCCGACAAGTTTATTATTGGCATCGTAATTTTTGTTTACATGAATCACTCGGTTGTCAAGATCTACATCTGAATCATGTAAAGCAATAATTTCACCAACACGAAGTCCTGAGAGAGCAGCGAAAGAAGCAAGCATCCTCCAACGAGGAACAGTCATGCTCTTAAGAAGAGTGCTCAGCTCATCACGTTCTAGATATTTTTCTTCCAACTTTGCTTTCTTTTTTCGGTCAGTCTCTTTCTTGATCTTATCAATCCATGAAATATCAGAGATATAGTCGTTCTCAAATCCCCAGCGGATTAAAGCTTTGAGGCGTGTGATACGTTCATTTGTCGTTCCAATATCTTCCTTTTCGGCAGAAAGCTTTTCGATAACATATCCGGCTGTAAGCTGATCAACAAGTGTATTCTCTCCGAGGATTCGCCGGAGAGAATTGCAGGCATGAAGATTTCTCTTATAAGTAGATGGTGCGCGGGAGCTTTTTTGAAAATTGTTATATATAGTGCAAAGCTGTCCGAAACGAAGTTTCTCTTTGCGCACTGTAGCAGAAAGAGAAATGTCTTCAAGTTTTTGCTGTATCTTTTCGTTGAGGATGAGTTGAGCCTGCTTCCTGGTACTGTTGGTGTCTTTTTCCATCGTGCAAGATACTTTGTGCGTTTTTAATGTTAATGGATCTGTATAGCGTTCTCCAAATCTAATTTTTCCGCTAGGTAAAATTTCTGACCACATAATAATTCCTCCTAAAATACCTAAAAATGAGTATAAAAATAACACCTATACGGTGTCTGAGATTTGTGGTACAATATCTTTGCGGTAGGTATCGTACTTTGCTCTCGGGCATCGTATAATATTTATTTCAGAAGTCCTGGTGCTGGTAACACTGGGACTTTTGCTTTCTAAATTAATAATCAACTGGAATATTTTGAAACGTAAATTTCAAAACATTTTTTCATAAATTCTTCAGTTATATAAACACAATCATTGGCCGGCGATGGCTCTGCATCAACGCCGATCTCTTTGATTAATTCATAATACATATCCAATGCATTCTTATTTTCAAACAAATATTTCATATATATCCTCTTACTGAGGTGGGTGACAAACACCACAAGGTTGATAGCTTCCTTTTACTTCGGAAAGATGTTTTTCAATCTTAGAATCTTTTAAAGTTCTGCAGTTAGCAGTGTGATATTTGGATCCTGTGTTGGTAATGTACACAATCGGATCAGAAGTATCATCATCACTGGTATCATCTGCAACATCTGAACTTTCATCAACATCAGAAGAATCATCATAAGCTACATTATCCGATGTATCATCCGCTACATCTGCAGTTTCGGCCGGATCTACGACATCAACTGTAATTTCATTACTTTTTACACCATCGGATCCAACATATAATTTGAATGAACCGGTCTTGGATGGTGTAAATGTGATTTTATCGCCATCTTTTTCGAGAGTTCCTCCGGATAATTCATTTTTAAAATCATCAAGCTTTGCATCGGACGGGGTAACTTTTGCTTTGATCGGAATCGAATCACCAACATGATATTCAGTATCTGTATCTGCAGATATGTTAATCTTTTCGATGCTCTTATGTCCAACCAGGAAAGAAACGAGTACGAATAGAACGATCAGTGCACACACGAGAGGAAGACAACCGGTTTTCTTTTTCGGCTTCTTTGGCTTGTTACCGTTGTTTCCTTTGTTAGGTGACTGCTTCTTTTTATGATCATCATCAAATCCGTATACTCCAAAGTCGGTATTAGACATCAGCTGCTCTTCCAGATCGTCATATGGATCACCATCACTGCCGGCCGACGAATAAGATATAGAAGACCGTCTGTTCAATTCATCCGAATAACTCTTAATAACTCCGATCGGGATCATAGCCACCAAGATGAATACGATACCGAATATGATATGTGATGCAACGAATCCAATCAGTGCAATGAAAAGGAAGAGTGCAGACACGATACCGAATATGATACGGTAGATCCGGAGTGCCCGATCTGAAAACTTTTCAAGTGCTGCGGAAGTATCCGGAGCTTGCGACGGAGTTACATTATATTCGTGACCGGAGATGCTACTTGCTTTCTTCTTAGCTCCACTGGTACCGCCGGATGAAGAGGTGTAATAAGCACCGGATCCGGGAAGACCAACAGAGGTAGTTTTCTTTCCGGTAGAACTTATGGTGCGGTGAACACCTTTTCCGCCGAAAGTAATACTTGTACTTTTCTTGTTAAGATTGACCTTAACTCCGGGGGCAATCTTAACACTTTTTCTAAATCTCAATCCCATAGATTTATCCTCCTACTATTTTTATATAAAATCAGAGCCTTAGAAGACTCTGCAAAGCACACCTTTTTGCAAAAAAAATGAAATGAAGCATTTTTAGTACGATTGAGTGCAAATACTACAGACAGGAGGAATGTACTCATGGAGATGCTTACGTGGGAAGCACGCACCAAGAAAAATTTGACACTTATGCAGTTGGCTAAAAAAACAGGCCTGAGCAAATCGTACTTGCAAAAAGTTGAAACCAACCAGACATCACCAAGGCTTTGCCACCTTGAAAAGATTGCGATTGCGCTTGACTGCAAAATAACAGATCTGTATGACAGTGAGTATAAATAATTAATTATACTCAGCGCATCCGCATGCCGCAAGGGATTTGAGAAAGTTTCCACGTGCGTGGAAATTTTCAATGTCCCTATTGAAACTGGAAATATCTGGAAGTACAATCCAAACAAAGGAGTGATGCTCATGATCAAGAAGATCAACGAAATTCTCAACAAAATGTCTCCAGAACAACTGAAGCGGGTATATGAACTTGTGAAGTACATATACATATTTGAGTAGTAGAAAGGGAATCAAGGCACGTATGCGGTCGGGATTCCCTTTTTCGTTATTCGTCCCAATTAACTTTCTGGATGAATTCTTTCATCTTCTTTTTCACTTCCTGGCGCAATTCCAAAGGTGTATTCACATAGAGTTCTATAATTGCCTTATCGAAATCATTCAGACTGTATTGCGCACATAATTCATCAAGAATGGTTTGCGGAAGATCTGAGAACATTTCCCCTTCTTCATATATAAGGTAATCGTAGTTGACATTGTATTCCCGACATATGGATTTAGCCATCTGATCGGTAAGGTTACGCTCATCTTTTTCAATTTTGGAAATGGCTGTTTTTCCAACTCCTAATTTCTCACCAAATTTTTCGAGCGTTAAGTTTAAAGTTTTGCGAATTTCTTTTACACGTTCGCCGGTTGTCATCGGGTACTCACCTCTCTTTCCTTAATCGTAGAATAGCACACTGGCAACAAAAGGTCAATAGAAAAAGTAGACAAAGGGGACAAAAATATATTGACAAAGTAGACAACGGGGAGTATAGTGTAGACATAGGGAACAGAAAAGCGAGGTGAGAGAATGAATATCTGTGAAGCAGCTAAAAAAGCATTAGAAGAAGGAAAATGTATAAGAGAAAGACCGTACAACGTAAAGATAAAGCTCGCGAATGGTACCACAGGAACAATGATGAGATTAGATGGTTGCCATCCGGTGAAGGGATGGCAGCCAACGGATAGAGAATTGATTTCCGATTCTTGGGAAGTTATAGAATAGAAAGAATAACGAAAAAGGAGAACATGATATGGAAAAACTGATTGAAACAAGAGACCAGTACAATGCGATAAGGAGTAGAGTTCTGGCAAACGTATGGACGATAGAAAGCGTAAGAGATCTACTCGGGAGAAGCTGTATAAAAGAAGAATATGAAAAATATATAAGAACATTGTATGCACTCAAAAAATTATTTACATTCAGCAAATGTGAAAAAGAAGAGGAATTCAATCGTCTCTTTAACGATGGATTTGGATTCAAAGATGAAGAGACAAAGAAACTGGCACGAAAATATGTGGAAGAACGGAAAAAAGAACTGGAAGAGGAAGAAAGAAAAGCAGCGGAAAGCATAGCATTCAAATAAAACAGCCGAAACGGTCAGTAATGGCCGTCTGCCGGGAACGACCATCCGGCACTGATGATGGCAGGTCAAATGAGAAGATAAAGATTAAAACCATATTAATAAGAAGAAAGGAGAAGATCATATGGCAGCAGTACAGGAAGAAAAAAGAAATGTAAGTAACCAGATCGAAGATGTAAAAGAGATGATTCCGATGTTAAAGGAACTCTCCGACGATGAAAAGATCTACATTAAAGGAATGCTGGCCGGATTCCAGACAATGCGACAGCTTGGAATTAAGACAGCATAAGGAGGGATGAAAGATGTATGCAAACAAAAAGAACCTTGCTGCACTGTTTGGTGTAACAACACAGACAGTGCAGCGGAGAGTAAAAGGCATTGAGAAACTGATTGGGGATCGCTACAACCAGTATGCGATCCTGGACAATTTAGTGAGTGTGGCCGTGTATGCAGACTATGAAAAATATCATAAGTGCCTGGAGGACAAGCTCACTAAAAAATATGTTCCGCCATTCGATATGAAGGAAGCAGGAGCATACATATTCGTGGATATGGAGAAAGGAGCGTGTGTGCTGTGAGAAAAAGTGTGAGTATACAGCCAAGAAAAGTAACCGACAGAGGCGGATGGTTGTGTATGCCTTTGGTGGTCCATACACCGGAAGGAAAACCGGGATGAGAAAAGATACACTGTCCGGTATGTGGTGAATTGTGCTGGAAACGACCAACGGACGCAGGAGTAATTGAGAAAAGTAGGTTAGAAGGAGCAGCGTGCACATCATGTGCGCTAAAGAAAGGAGCGGGGCAACTGTGAGAATGAGAGTAAGAGAAATTAATTTGTTGGGAAATGATATGGAGGATATCCAAAAACTAATAGAAAAAGAGAAAGGAGAAGAAACCTATGGAAAAAACAATCCATAAAATTCTGATGGTACTTGTATTGTCTTTTGTATACATGACAGCAATTATTGCATTGCTATTGTTGTACTGCAGACTGGAAGGACCATTAGGCATAGTTTTTAAATAAAAGAAGAGCGTACAGAAAACTGGGTGAAGTTTAGCTGTACGCACACGATGCATTGATAATCCCGAAAAACTCTCACAACCATGAGTCTAAAGTCAATAACATCTATATAAATTATAGAACAGACTTCCAGGAAAGTCAATGCATCGAACATGGATGGAGCAGCTGCATTTTGCGGATGTTTCGCAGGGAAAAACGGTGGTGAAAAGCCACCGTTGAGAACTTGATAAAGATATTAAATTAAGGACCATAACATGATAAAAAGACAAACATATAAGCTGCAGAAAGGGAACGTCTTACTGGTGCAGGAATATCATGATGGGGGATATGGTGCAAAGGGAATAAACCGGATCAAGAGAAGAAAAGCAACGAAAGAAGATATGGCCCGGGTAAATAAATGGAACAAAGAGAAAAGATGCCAGATAAGATTGCTGGAGTATTTCAAGCCATCAGACCTCATGATCAGTTGGACGTATAAGGTAGAAGATAGACCACTGACTATGGGAGCAGCGTTGAGAGATTTTGGGAAAGCTATCCGGAAGGTAAGAAGAGAGTACAAAAAAAGAGGGTATGAATTGTTCTGGATTAGGAATATCGAAAAAGGGACAAAGGGAGCATGGCATATCCACTTGATAGTAAATGATATCGGAGATTCGGCGAGTATAGTACAAAAGGCATGGGATCACGGAGGTACTTGGATAACAACCATCAAGGATAGCAAGTGTTACGGAGAAGATATGCTCGAATTAGCCTGCTACATAACGAAAGATGAAAATACAGTGGAAAAGAAAAAGGATGGAACAACATCCAAACCGAGAATTGCAGAATCAAGCTATAACACATCTAAAAACATGCCACTACCAAAACCACATCCGGACAAGCTCTATCGGTGGAAGAAAGAGATAAAGCCGAAGAAAGGATACTACATAGCACGGATGTGGGAAGGAATAAACCCGAAGACGGGATACAAATACAGAAGATACACAATAATTAAGCTGGACAGGAGGATTTAAAAGATGGGAATGACAGTGAGACAGATGACGAAATATTTGAGCGAATATCCAGATGATGCCGGGATTGGCACAATGGTAGTAGATACAAAGAACCGGAAGAAATACGAGATAAAAGACGGAAACTGGCTTGATATGTTTTCCTATCCGGTACTGGTGCTGGATGTAGGAGAAGCATGCGATATGGATAAAGTTGAAAAAGCAGTGGCATGTGAATGCGAAGAGCCGGAGATAGTGTGGAACAACTCACGCAGTGTTAGTTGGAAATGCAAAAACTGTGGAGGAAGAAAAACAATAGCAAAAGTCAATGACTATAAGGAACGCATGAGATACTGCCAGAGATGTGAACAGAGATGTGGACAGAGATTCAACTGGGAAGGGGTAGAACTGGATGAAGCTTAAAAACATGAGAAGAAGTGAAGATACAGAACAGATCCACGTATGCAACTGGGCGATGTGGAATGAAAACCGGTATCCGGAATTAAAATGGCTGCATCATACACCGAACGGTGGCAGCAGGAACAAGGCAGAAGCGGTAAAGCTTAAGAGCATGGGAGTTAAGTCCGGTGTAGCAGATCTGCATCTGCCATACGCAAAAGGTGTCTACATTGGCCTGTACATCGAGATGAAGTATGACAAAGGAAGACTGCAGGACAGCCAAGTGGATTTTTTGTGCGATATGGCAAGGAATGGACATTATGTGGCTACCTGCTACACAGCAGACGATGCCATTAAGGTGCTGGAAGAGTATCTAACGCTCGGAAATTTGATGGAAATGACAGAGGATAACGATAGTGTATGGAAAGCCGGGAAAGTTACAAGGCTGAAGCGTAGGGAAAAGAAAATATGGATGGACGAGAACGAAAGAGCATAGAAGAATTCTATGAGGTCTATAACCTTGCGAAAAAAGGAAGAGAACTAAGAGTGCATACCAGGTTCACAGCACAGGAAGGCTGCATAAAGATCTATGAGGGAATTGGACTGAAGAAAAAGCAGATCGTAAAAGCTGAGACAGAGGATGGAAACTGGGTGGAGTGCTACAGGAGAGCGACAGAGGCTCTTCTGAATTGGGAAATGAGTAGAAAGCAGGAGGCAAAAGCATCATGAAGATAATAGCGGTAATGAACCAGAAAGGCGGAATCGGAAAGACCATGACAGCTGCATCAATATCCTATCTGCTGGCAGCAGAACAGGAAAAGAGAGTGCTGGTAGTAGATGCCGATCAGCAGGGGAATATATCCATGCTGTATGAAAAATATGATCCGGAAGGCAGAGGAATGCCGGATCTGTTGGAAAACCATCAGAAAACAGGTGGGGTATATACGACACAGGAACTGATACAGGAAACACCATACACCGGGATAGATATTATCCCGGCGAATGGATACCTGATGCGCACGAATATGCAGCTGCTAATGACGGAGCAGAGCGACCAGATCATGAGATTCCGGAAAGCAATGGAAGAAATAGAGAATAACTATGACTACTGCATCGTAGACTGTGGACTACTTATGGATATGACGATCACGAATGTGATGGTGGCAGCAGATCTTGTAATCGCACCGGTTAAGATTGGCGGCTTCGAGATCGAGGCGGTGGATAATACAGAGGAACAGCTGGACACGATTAGGAATATTAATCCGGGAATCCGGATGAAAGTATTAATGACTATGAGACAGAAAAACCAGACTACTCTGCAGGTGGAACAGTGGTTGAGAGAGAACTCCGGCCATGAATGCTATGAAATAGCGGTAAGGAGATCTGTTGTAGCTGAGAAGTCCACGATGGAACGGGTACCGTTACCAGCATTCTCAAAGAACTGCATTGTGACGAAAGACTATAGAGCAGTTACAGAAGAACTGATCAGAGACATGGAGGGGTAACGGTGAATAGAAGACAGGCAAAAAAATTATACAAGAAGCTACATGGACATAATCCACCGAAAGGAAAAATACCGGCCGTACTTTTAAGAAATCCCAATAAAATTCAAAAGAGGTCTGAAAATAATATGATAAATGAGTGTGTAGGGATGAGAGCGTGGAGAAAAAGTTTAAGGGAAATAAGCAGTCAGATAAATGGACTGATAGAAGAAATAAAGGGAAAAGGTGATCCAGTGATCATAACCACAAGAAGATTATCGGAGAATCGGAAAAAGAACAAGGGAACTGCCTGGAGAAGAGCAAGGAGGAATAGATAGATGGCTACGGGATGGAATGTAATGGACGCTCTTAACAATAAGACGAAGGCGGCAGCAGTTGACAATAAACCGAAAGCAAGATTCCGGACAAAGGATATTAATATAGATCAGCTCTACAGTAACGACAAGAATTTTTATTCGATTCCGGACATTGAACAGCTGGCACAGGACATTTTTGCAGTAGGTTTGCTGGAGAATCTGACGGTGGTACATGATCCATGTGATCGTGGAGAATACCGGATTATAGCAGGAGAGCGGAGATGGAGAGCATTGACATTGCTTGTAGAGCAAGGACATGAAGAATTCGCAGTAGCGTCCTGTCAGATAAAGACTCCGGCAGAAGAGAACGAAGAGATGATCCAGCTGATTATAGCGAATACATACCGAAATAAAACAACAGCAGATATCCTGGAAGAGCAAAAGAAACTGGAAGAGACATTAAAATACATGAAAGAACAGGGATTAACTCTGAATGGCTACAAGCTGGATAGCGGACGCTTAAGAGATGTTATAGCGGACATGATGCAGGTATCGTCCACAAAGATTGCTCAGATTGAATCTATAAACAAGAAATTGATTCCGGAATTCACTGAAGAATTAAAAGAGGGACGATTAACATTCTCGGCCGCGTATGAGATTAGCAAGATGTCCGAGGATATCCAGGAGGATATGCTGGAGCACCACCGTGCAAAAGGATTGACATACAAAGATGTGAAAGAATATGCCGAAGAGCAGAAAAAAGCAGAAGAAGAACAAATTGATGGACAGCTGAGCATCGAAGATATGAATGACGGTGCGTGTCAGAATCTGACACCGGAAGAAAATTCTGATCAAAATGAAAATGCTGTTCCAGGACCGGAAAGACAGATGCCAGAAGTAGAAGAAAGATTGGAAGAGCGGAAAGATGAAAAAATCGAAGAGAATGAAGAAATCGAAGAAAATGAAACACTTGACACCTATGCAGTATCTGATCTGGAAGAAAAAAGAGAAGAGCAACAGGAAATAGCTCAGGACCATCAAGCAAGATGCATTACAGGAAAAAGCAAGAGTGGAATATGCGGAGCAGCTGCTTACTGTTCAACAAATTGTAAATGTTGTGCGGAATGTGATGAAGACTGCAACAGCAGATGCGGATGGATTGTTGATACACGAGATAGTACACAGGATCATATTTCACCAAAGAAAGTTGTAGAGAGGGTGGAAGAACCTGAGCCATGGGGAAGAGAAACGGAACGAATGGATCTAGAAGCTGCAGAGGAAGAAAGAGAAAAAGCATCGATGTATTATGAGATGGCACTAAAAAATTATGGAGGCTACGACAAAAGAACCCGTAAGCAGAAAGTATTAATCGTAGCATTAGATCTTCTGATACATAATTTGCGTGTAACAGATAACGGATATAAGAGAAAAGTTGATCAGCCGGAACTTCCAAAGTTTAAGAACAATGATCAGCGAAAAGAATGGCTGAGAAACTATAAAGACTGGGGATTATGGTACACAGATAAAAACATAAATGTAAATTATTATAAATACGATTTCGCTGACGGCAGCAGGCTCGTAGTTGCAGAATACCGGAATCGCATAAACGGGTGGAATGGAAAAGAAAAAGAAGATGAGTATTACTTCCACCTGTTAGAAAAAGATAAAAAACCGTATGGTGATGGAAAACCATACGATAAGCAGTACATGAATGCTACAGACAGTGAAACGTATCTGGTCGAGTTCTTAAAGAACTTAAAGAAGAATACGGTGTGAATTTTATAAAAACACCGGAAGCAGTATTTGATTTTTAGGAGGAAACATGGAAGAAAAGAAAATTAGACTAAGAGATTTACTAAGAAAAACAAACGAATATGAAAAAGTGAACATTTATGGAGACGATAAACAGTTTATCGCCAAAATACGCCAGGGAATGGCGGAAAAATGGATGAGTCTGCCACTATTAGAAAGCAATGTGTACGAAATTCGAACGCGCAATGGAGAAATTGAGATATACGTAGAGACAGGTGACAAATGTGTGAATTAATGTTTCCGAAGCCAACCAAGAAGAAAAAAAGAAAGCACCATCCAGCTCCGATCATGGACACCGTAAAAGGCGAATGCTTCCTGTGCAGAATGGAAGGCATCCGCCGGCAGCAGTACACAGAAGAACATCATGTGTTCTATGGAGGAGGTCTAAGACAGGTAAGTGAAGAGAACGGCTTTAAAGTCTACTTATGCAGAAGTCACCACAAAGACGGACCAAGAGCAGCGCATAACTGCAGAGAGACCAGAGAGCTGTTATGCCGGATCTTCCAGAGGAAGTACGAAGAAACCCACACAAGGGAAGAGTTCAGAATGCTGGGTATAAAGAATTATTTAGAGGAGAATGAAGATGCACATAACAGTAAAACAGGGAATTGATAACTGTTACCTGACGCACAAATACGAACATCCCGGATACGAAGAGGATAGATGTGCTGGTTTGCGGACAGGAAACGGCGGAGGAGAACCAATAGATGAATGTAAGGAATGTGCCCTGTACTATGGAAATAGGGAATTTTAGGAGGGAGAAGAATAATGGGAATATATGAAAAAGTTAAAAGAGCAATAGAGCAAATGGTGGGTGATAAGAGTTCTGAATTCAAAGTATGTGTGGAAGATACAAGAGGGACATTAGGTGGGATATTTATAAAAATTGAAGACGTGAAAACTCAAGAAATTTCTGCATTCCGAATAAATGAAGGTGATGAAGGTGAAGCAGAGCACATGACGATGTATTCGGTAGATACAATGCTGCAAAGAAGAAAAACAGAGGGAATCGTAAGATTGAAAGAGATCGAAAGCGCATTAGGAATTAAATTCGAGAAATGGCAAAAAGAATATATATTGTCAAGAGGATTGAGATATCCGATAGAAGGCAAAAACACGGGGAGGACATTAGCACATCAAGTTAAGACGCTTATGAAATCCGAAGACGATATAATAATTTACCCGCATCAAAGATGGATGTATCCAGATGTACCTGCAGGAATGAGAAATTCAGAGCGTTATGCTCAATGTTATGTCAAAGAACTGCGGGAACTATCAGAAAAACTGCGGAATCATGGTATAAACGTACCGAGAGTAATAGAGGTAGATGATCCGCGAGCAGAATTCCTAACAAAGAGAATGAACCTTCCGACCAGAAGAGGAGATGGAATGAGATAATGAGAACACTGGAAGAATTAGAGAAAGAAGAAAAAGACCGTCAGGAATTCATTGAAGCAACAAATAAACTCAAAAGAGAATTGAAAAGGACGTGGCTGTGTAAGATAATGATTCGACTGCTGGATTGGCTGGCAGAGAAAATATAAGAATAAATAAGCTTGTACCGCTGGCATTGTATCACAGCAACCAGTCAACATAGATTTCCTCCGGCACCGGCCGGAGGGGAAAGGAGCAACCGTGACAAAAAAAGTTGAGAATCCGGAAAAGCGGACAAATATAGATAGACATCTGTGTAAGAGTTGTATCTATAGGGGTAGCAGACTTGGCTTAGGGAGATGTAATTATATAGCGATCGAAGGGCATAGCAGAGGTATGCCGGCAGCAGAATGCACAGTATATGTGAAAGGAAGAAAGAGGAAAGCATTATGGTAGGACAGATAACAGGCAAAAACGAACTGAAGAAAAACGGATCTGGTTATAGTGATCCGACAGCATATAAAGCAATTATGAATGTGGGGGGGCAACAGTAATGAATACATATCATGGAGACATTTTTTACATAGCGAATGATGGAAGAGCCGGAGAAACACCGGCGATTATAGTATCGCCGGACACATGGCTTGAACAAGATCCGGAATTTGTGCAGGCAGTATTAATGACAACAAAAGAGAATGAACAACTTCCGACACATGTTGAGGTGATGTGTCGAGTACAATCTATAGCACTGTGTGAACGTATATTCAAGGTGGATACAGACAGAATCGGAGAATATATCAGATCATGCACAGCGGAAGAGATTCAAAAAGTTGATGAAGCTATTGCACTGACACTTGGCATTACGGAGAATAATAATGTTGCTGATCTGGAACGGATTAAACAGCTGGAGGAGCAACTGACAAAGGAAAAAGAAACATCCGATAGAATTCTTGCAAAGTTCAGAGAAGAGACAGAAAGATATAATGAACTGGAGCGTGAGAAAGGATATGGGAATGATAAGGAGTATATCAGAGCGGTAGCTGAGAGGGATGTGTACAAGAATATGTACATGGATTTGCTTGAAAGGAAAATGAATGGATAAGACAGTAATATTTATTGTTATCGTAATAATTTGTGTGCTGTTTACAGTTTGGAGCGCATGTGTAATGGCAGCACGTGCGGATGAGCAGCTGCGTGAGATTACGGATGACAAGAAAGAGCCGGAAGAAAAAGAGGAAGATATGACGAAACAAAGAACATGCAAACGGTGTGGGATGCCGACGGGAGCAACGTATTACAAGATAAATATAAATGCTGAATGTGACAGAGTAGGAGCGACTACAGAGCAATTCTGCTATAACCTGTCGAAGACTTTAACACAAGCGAATAGTCCGGAGGATGTGTACTGCAGGAGTTGTGTAGATAAAATTGAAAATTATATGAAAATGGATATACGAAAGATAATGAACGAGAGTGCGATTCGGACAAGACCACCAGTAGAGAAACCACCGAAGAAAGGAAAATGACATGAGGACAAGCAAGATAGAAAGAAGAATAGGCAGAAGCAACTGTGATATGCTGGCGAGCAAGAAACCGGATGCAAAGGCGAGTGAGGAGTTTCATCAAATGCCTTATGCGATAAGAAAGAGAACGAAGAAAGAAGGAGAGTCCGATGGAAAGAAACGATGAAGAAAAGATTATTAAAAAAAGATATCTGCGAAGCTATCGTGCACATGTACATAGGCGGGAAAGATTAGAGGAACAGCTGGTAGAGCTGCAGGCTATGAAGTTGTATCCATCTATGAAAAACAATGATGGAATGCCACATGGGAGCAGTGTGGATAGAGATCTGTCTGGATATATGGCAGAAAAAGAAAGACTGGAAAAGGAAATAGAAAAAGAAAAAACGAAAAGCGTAAGATCTTATGTAGAGATCATGGGATGCATAAATAAGCTGCTGAGAGAACGGGAAAGGGACGTGCTGTACTACCGATATATAAAAGAGATGGAATGGTGGGACGTAACGAAAAGAATGGGGTATAGTCAGCGGGAAGTGTACCGGACACACAGCATTGCATTGAGAAAACTGGAGATTCCTGAAAGTTGGCAGTAAATGTCAGTGAATGGCAGTTGTGAATGTGTTACAGTAATATTGTCCTTGATGCGAGGATATACATGAACAATCATTTCGCGAGGCTCTTGTAGCTGAGATGGCAGCAGTCCAACTGACCGGGATTGCTGCCATCTTTTTAAATGACATATGACAGACAAAGAAGCAAAACATTTTTACAACTCTAAGGAGTGGAAAGAAAAAAGAATAGATATTCTGAGAAGGGATCGTAACGAATGCCAAGACTGCATAGACAGGATAAGGAAAGCGATAGAGGAAGGTATACGATTAACACCAGAAGACAGGAAGGTAAGAAGAGCAACAGAGGTGCATCACATCCAGGAACTGAAAGAATATCCGGAACTTGCACTGGTAGACGACAACCTGATCAGTCTGTGTCATACGTGCCATGACATACGGCATAACAGACACACACTCGTAAGAAGAAAGAGAAAGAAAAGACTGACAGAAGAAAGATGGTAGCTACATAGAGGGCAGACATAGCTTAGGAGGGACAAGCGGACGGTGCAAGCCGTCGCATGTGTGGTTCGAGTCCACAGCTGCTCTCAATTTTTTTATAACACCCCCGGGTAAATTCTCAGCGAATTTTTTGCAGGTGGAGAACGGGGATGTGGCCATGACTCTGGAGAAAAATGAAAATCTCACGTGAAAAGGGTAAGGGTATCAGATTTTTAAATTTACTTTAAGAAGGAATTTTTTTGACACGGGCATAAAACCCGTGTTTTTTTAGCAAAAAAAGTTACGAAAAGGCATGATTTGAGCGAAAAGAGGTGAGCAAATTGACACAAAAAGATGTAAAAATGTCGTTGATCAGACAGTTGGAACTACGTGGAATGAGTGCAGAATTCTACATGGATCTAGTGAATGATTATATATATTACTGGTCGTTGAAAAAGAAACTCATAGCAGATATTAAGAGCAAAGGGTTGAGATACGAGACCGTGAACGGGAATGGAATAACGGTGGAAAAAGCGAATGAAAGCGTTGTCAATTTGCAGAAAACTACGGCCACTATGTTGAAGATCCTGGCAGATCTGAAGTTAAAAGAGCCGGTACCAGAGCCGGAGAATCCTACAGATGGTTATCTGTAAAGAGATTGATTGTTATCTCAAATATGCCGAAGAACATCCGAACTGGATAAATAAAAAAAGAAAATTACTGTTAAAAAACATCGTAAAGCCGTTGCTAAAGCGGGACGATGTTTTTTTTGACGAAAAAACATATAGAAACTGCATTAAGTATTGCGAAAGCAATTACTACAAATTGTTCCCGTTTCAAAAGTTCATATATGCATTTGCATTCATGTACAAGGATGATATTCCGGTTTTTCCTAAGTTTTTCATAAAAGAGGGACGAGGGAATGGGAAAGACGGATTCATTGTCCCGCTGGTGAATTTCTTCCAAACACCGTTATACGGAGTAAAGAATTACCATGTTGAAATCGTGGCAAACTCAGAGGATCAGGTAAAAGATACGTTCAAGGTAGCATATGACATGCTGCATGATAATCCTAAGTTTAAGGGTAAATTCTCAGTCACCAAAGAGTTGATTTCAAATCTTGTGACCGGTGCTGAGATGAAATATAACACATCTAATGCGAAAACAAAGGATGGAAAAAGAACCGGTTGCCTGGTACTCAATGAGATTCATGCGTATGAAAATTATGATCAGATTAATGTATTTGAATCATCATTTGGAAAAGTTAAACATTCGCGCGAATTCATTATCACGACAGATGGATATGTCAGAGATGGTCCATTGGATGAAATATCTGCAATGTGTATGGAAATTCTGGAAACAGGAGAAAACCCGCTAGGGTATTTTCCATTTATCTGTGAGATTGATGATCTAAAAGAGGTAGATGATCCGGATGCTTGGCATAAAGCCAACCCATCGCTGGAATACATGCCAATCTTGGCAAATCAGATTATGCATGATTACCTGGAACAGAAAAAGATTCCATCCAAGCGAGCAGAATTCCTGACAAAGAGAATGAACCTTCCGGCCAGAAGAGAAGAAGAAACGGTCACGACGTGGCAGAACATTCTACGGGCATGTTACGAAGGAGAGACAAGGGAAGAGCTGGAAAAGAAAATTCCAAGGATCACTAAGAACACGAAAGGACAGCTGGCGATAATCGGAATTGATTATGCAGACGTACGAGATTTCGCAAGTGCAGGAATCCTGACCAAGGATTATGAAACCGGAGAATACATCTGGAGACAGCATACATGGATCTGTGAAGATTCTCCGTTCCTGAGTTCTATCAAGTTCCCAATTATGCAGAATATGGGACAACCGGAGTTCGAGGATTACGAAGTAGTACCAGGACCGGTCATAGACGTGAATACTATAGTAGCGTGGTGCTTAGACAAGATGCAGGATTATGAGGTTAAGAAAATTACAATGGATACGTACAGATACAATCTGTTCAAAATGGCATTCGAAGCCGTGGGATTGACGGTTGAAGATAAGAAAAATAAAGACGGAATAGTAAGGCTTGTGAGAAAGATTACATCTGCAACGGGAATTATTGCACCGGCGATCCAGGCGTTATTCAGTCAGCACCTGATTAATTATGGACCGTCTTCCATAATGCGCTGGTACACCAATAATACGAGCGTCACAGAGGATAAATACGGGAACAAGACATTCGGAAAGATAGAACCGAAATTGAGGAAAAACGACGGATTCATGGCTTTTGATGTGGCCATGTTTAGCAAAGATGAGATAGAAATGCAGGTAATCTACATTTAGTAGGAGGAACGATGTTTGATTTTTTATTCCAGGACAAAAATAACGGATTACAATCGCTTGCGGAAACGATAACGATTGAGCTTGAAAAACTAAATATAGCGAAACTGGCGGTGGAAAAAGCGGAAACCATGATAGCAAAAGCTATAGCAAAGTCGGATATTCTGATCCAGACACAGAGCGAAGATAAAAGAAAATATGAGTACAGACTTAATGTGCAGCCGAATGATAATGAGAATGGGACGTACTTCTGGACAAAAGTTGTAAAAAAGCTTTTGAGAGAAGGGGAGGTTGTGATAATCCGGATTGGAGAGAAATATTACCGGGCGCAGAACTTCCAGGAATCGGATAACGTAATGACTGGAAGACTGTATAGTAACATAACGATTGAAGCGGCCAAAAAGCAGTATACGCTTTACAAATCGTTTTTATCAAGTGATGTAATCCATTTAAGGTATGACAATTCAAAAATAAAGGTACTTTTAAATTCCGTACTATCACAGTACGAAAAAACGGCGAATTCAATCAATGCAATGGTGCAGATTGCAAATACACCAAAATTTAAGCTAAAAGTACCGGGACAGCTTAGCCTTGTACGAAAAGGAAAAGATGGAGAAAGTGATAAAAAGATTACAAAAGAAGAATATACGGAAGAATTGAAGAAGCTTTTGGAGTCAGAAAGCCTTGCTATCATTACGGAATCGAACGGAATAGCATTGGAGCAGCTTGGTATACAGACAGCGACAAAAGCTGAAGAACTTGTAAAAATCAAAGAGGAAACTAATAATACAACAGCAGAAGCTTATGACATTCCCCAAGCAGTATTTAATGGGAATATTACGGAGAAAAGTGATGCTACAAATGAGTTTATCACGTATGCAGTCGGACCGGTTGCAGAAGTCATAAACGATGAATTGACAGCAAAGCTTGTAGGCGCGGAAGACTATGCAGGCAAGAATGAACGGGTGATGGTATGGCTTGCAAGATTCAAGCACGTGGATGTGGTAGATAGTGCGAATAACCTGGACAAACTGAGATCTAATGGATGGAATTTTGACGAAATCCGAGAGATGGTGGGATATCCGGTACTAAATACACCGTTCAGTCAGGCAAGAGCATTGACGAAAAACTACACTACAGGAGAGGAGGACAATTCGAATGCAGAAACCAGTTAACACAGCTTAGGGAGGTGATCCAATTATCTCGGAGTTATCCGTTAAATAACAAATAAAAAGAAAGGATAAGACTATGGAACAGAAAAATATTGTGTATAGATTTCAGCAAATTGATAATGTACATGAAATTTTCATCTTTGACGACATCAGAAAAACAGGCCCGTTCAATTGGGACACATGGCAGTATGAGGATTCAGAGACATCAGCAAAACATTTTAGAGAACTTCTGAATGCAATTCCGGAAAATGAAGAAATTAAGATTTACTTCAACTCGAATGGTGGAAGTGTAGATCAGGGAACAGCAATTTACAATATGCTGCAGCAACATGGATCGTATAAAACTGGAATCGTGATGGGAGGCTGCCATTCTATCGCATTTACGATTCTTCAGGCATGTGACAAAAGAATCATGGGACAGGGAACAACGGCCATTATCCACGATATGTGGGAAACCGTTACCGGGAATGCAGCAGATTTAAGAGCGGAAGCGGACAATCTGGATGTGGCAATGGATAGCTGTGTTGCATTGTTCATGCAGCGAGCTACGGTATCAGAAGATGAATTGCGAGAAATGATGCATAAAACCACAACTCTATCTCCTCAGATGGCTCTGGAATATGGCTTGATTGATGAAATTGGAGTTGCACCAAAGGAAGAAGATCCGGATGTAAAACTGCAGGAAGTAATGAATGAGAATAAAGTACTCAGGCAGCGGATCAACACCAGGAATGAGCATCAGAAACAACTGGCAGAATTTTATCAGTTGACTCATAAAAAAGAACATAAGAAAGAAGACAGCACCGGATGGGGTGCTTTTTTTGACGGTAAAAACAGATAACAAAAATGCGGTGTCAGATTCTGACACCAGAAAGAAAAGGAGACGTAAAATGAAAATTGAAGACTTATCACAGGAAGTAAAAGACAAAGTTAAACAGTTACTGGAGGATGCTCCGGCGGATCAGAAAGCGGATGCGATTATGCAGTCAATTGAAATGATCCAGGAAGCAACGCATACAGAGCTGATCGGGCAGGTTGTAGCAGAAGCAGAAAGAGCAAGCCATGATGCTGAATATAAAAAGCAGCTTGGACTTAGGAATCTTTCCCAGGAAGAAAAGAAATTCTACGAAAGCTTCAAGGATATCAGACAGTCGATCACAGCAAAACAGATCGATATCATTCCGACAGAGATTGTCGACCGAACATTAGATGATGTAAAAAAGGCTTCGCCAATTCTGAAGCTGGTAAACATGGCACCAGCAAATGTAAAAAAATGGATTGTTGCATCGCATTCCGGAGCTGCAAGCTGGCATGGACTTACAGAGGCAATTTCTGGCGAATTATCTGCGGAAATTTCAGCACTGAACATTGAATTACATACACTCTCTGCATATCTTGTTATCCCAAAAGCAATCAGAGAACTGTCGTTAGAGTTTGTGGATCGCTATTTCATGGCTATCTTGTCAGAAGCTATGCAGGATGGACTGGTAAAAGGATATCTGGATGGTGATGGAAAGAATGCACCGATTGGAATCTTCAGACAGATTGAAACAACGAACAGCGATGCAACGAACAAAGCAAAGACGGTTGTTAACAATATCACAAAATTCAGCCCGAAAGGACTTGCTGAAACGAGAAAAACACTCACAAATGAAGGAAAACGTGTGGTAGACAAACTGTACCTGATCTGCAATCCGGCGGATGAGGCAGAGTATGTAGATCCATGTATGTTCGGAGAAGCACTGACAGGCGGTTATGTAAATAAGTCATTTATTGATATTGAAAAAATCCCGGATGCAAATTGTCCGAAAGGAAAAGCAGCATTTACGATTGAGGGATACTACACAATGGGTACTACAGGAGTAAGAGTAAATGAATATGATCAGACGAAGGCACTGGAGGATGCAGATCTGATCATTGCCAAATGCTACGCAAACGGACGTGCAGTAGACGACAATGTGGCAGTTATCTTTGATGTGACCAAACTGGAAGAATACGTGCTGCCGGTTACACAGACGGTTATTGAAAAAACTGTGTAAGAACTACGGAAGGCGGGATTGAATTATGAACGAAGCAGAATTAAATGCACTTGTGAAAGAAATGCGGGATGATTATCAAATCCCGCCATACCATCCTGATTCGGAACTTAAGAACTATGCAAAGGAAGGAGAAATGCACCTGGGAAAATTGAATTCCGGGTGCAGTATCACCGAAGATCTGCTGTATAGATCGCTACTGAAAAACTATATGTATTATGCGTTCTATCACAAGACCAGTGAGTATTTTGAAAATTATGGAAGCATTATAACAACGTGGCAGATGGAAACGGAGGTATAGGCGTGGAATTACCAGAATACACAGATGGAGTAGTAGAATTCTATGAAATCAAAACCGATAATGTGGAAGATTATCCGGAAGAAAAAATCAAGAAGATAGATCTGCCTCCGGTTTGGTACAGAGAGTTGTCCATATTTGACACCACCAGGGCAAAACTTTCCTCTCTGAGCGTAGAGGTAACGATGAAAATAAGCATTCCACAATACAGGAGAATTAACAGTGGTTACATTTGCATGATTGATGGAACGCAGCATGAAATCTACAATGCAGCGCATGTGACTACGAAAGACGGCTTTAAAGAAACCGAGCTGACACTTAAGACACCAACGATAGACAGGGAGGTTATTGAAGATGACACAGAAGGAACTGAGTAACCTCTTGCATGATACAGGATGTCCGGTTAACGAAGGAATCACCGTAGACCTGAAGAAAGAAAAAATATTTCCGAGAATTGACTATTGGGAAATGGTGTGGGAAGACGTGATAGCATCTGGCGGGAATTATGAAGAAAAAGTAACGAGGCAGGTAAGCTTCTATGCAAAAAGACCGCGAGACAAGAAACTCTTGGAATTGAGAAAAAAACTCCGGGAGATGGGAATCCATGTGACCATCGAACATGAATATGTAGCAGAGGACAGAATCTGGCATTCTTATTTTGCGATCGAGACAATCGAGTGTGAAGAACATGAGTAAAGGGACTAGCGCAGAATTAGAAGGATTTAACGAGTTCCAGGAACTGCTTGGAATGTATGAACATAATATTGATGATGTGGTCGGAGCATTGGAAGCTGGGGCAAAAGCTTTTGTGGCAGATGCAAAGGTACTTCCAAAGCCAAGATCACAGGTGACAAAAGCTGGGTATACGCATCTGGTGAATTCAATATCATACAGAAAACTTTCAGATGAAGTAGAAATAACATGGGGAAAATATTATGGACCTATGGTTGAAAATGGAACGCGGAAAATGAGAAGATCTCACCCACATATGAAACCATTGTGGGAAAAGAATAAAAAGAAATATCAAGAAATTGAAATAAGAAAATTGTTTGGACAGGAGAGAAAAATATGAGTATCAAAACAGTAAAACCAGCAATTATCGAAACAGTCGGAGCACAGTATTTGTGTTTTACGTCTGAAGAAGACAGTACAGGATTTTCTGGACAGTACGAAGAAGATGTAGAAAAGACAGAGACTGTGAAGAAAGTAAAAGTAAGCACAAACGGAAGTAGTGAAGATGTAAATGCTTCTGGAAAAGTCTACGATACAGACAACACGTCTGCAAGTAAAGATATTGAAGTGGAAGTTATCGCATTCCCGGCAGATACTATTGCAAAAGCATTGGGAAGAAATGTAGATACGGGTGGATTAATCTCAGACGGTGCTGATCGTGGAAAACCGTATTTTGCATATGGAAAAGTCGTAAAGAAAAAACATGGTCAGTTTGTGTGGGAATGGTATCCAAAATGTATGATGTTGGAAATTTCGGATGAAACAAGCACAAAAGAAGAAAAATTCTCAGAGCAGACACTGACAGTAACCATTAGAGCATATGCATTCAATGAAGATGGCGATTTTCGAAATTATGTTGACTCTGAAAGCAAGAACTTCCCTAAAGGATTAACAGAAGAAAAATTCTTTGCGAAGCCAATTTTGACACCGGAGGATTTAAAAACAGCGATCGGAGGAGAATAAGATGCAGAAAAGCCAATTCGTTGATCTTACGGACGGGACGAGGCTGGAAGTAAAGATGAATTTCGGCACGATGTACTATCTGGATGATGCGGGAGGAACAAGGCTTGCACAGAAGATCCAGAAATTAAATGACAAAGGGAAAGAGATCCCGGTAAGTGACAATATGAGATTCGCGGCGAAATTGATCTATGCAATGCTGCGAAGCAATGGAAAGAAAGTGACGTTCGACGAAGCTCTTGAGCTGACACCGCCGGATCCGTCACAGTTATTAGAAATTGCACAAGCCTACCAGGAAGAGGTAGACAAAATTAAAAAAAAACAACAGGCGAAAGCGAATATGAGGAACTTCCACTCGAAATAGATTGGGCGGAATACCTGGTATCCGCAAGAGAGATGGGAATGACTGAATCTGAATTTTTCAGATCAGATCCCATCTTTTTTTGTGAGCAATATGAAGTATTTATGCGGAGAAAAGAAAGAGAGGTGAGCACATTCTATGGCATCAGATAGCATGAAAAGAGTAGGTCTTGTATTTACTGCAGATGGAGCGGTCGATTTTAAAAAAACATTGTCAGATGTAAATAATGCTGTAAAAGAAAATTATTCATCATTCAAACTGGCGCAGTCGCAATGGAATGAGAATACGAAGTCGATGGACAAGCTTGCCGATCGGCAGAAATATTTACAGACACAGACGGAATTGTATTCTGATAAAGTAGGAGTGCTCACACGCGAACTGAAAGAAATGGAATCGGCTGAGACGCGTGATGAATCAGCGATATCCAAGAAACAGGCACAATTAAATCAGGCAAAAGCAAAACTGAATGAGTATGAGAAAAGTCTGGAAGAGGTAAACAAAGAGCTGCAGAAAGGTACTGCAAACTTGCAGGAGTATGCTGACAAGATTGGTGCGGCTGGAGAAAAAATGACATCTGCCGGAAAGACACTGACGAAAGGTGTAACGGCACCGATCGCAGGAGTGGCTACGGCAGCAGTTAAAACGGCAGCTGATTTTGAAAGTTCCATGAGTCAGGTTCAGGCGACTATGGGAATAACCAAGGATGCCACATCTGAATTGAACGGCAAAACTGTAAATACCATGGATGCCATGAGATCTCTTGCAAAAGAGATGGGCGAGAAAACGGCTTACTCAGCCAAAGAGTGCGGCGATGCAATTAATTTCCTCGCCCTCGCCGGTTACGACACACAGCAGACATATGACACTCTGCCTACAGTGCTAAATCTGGCGGCAGCAGGAAATATGGATTTGGCACAGGCATCAGACATGGTTACAGATGCAATGTCCGCATTAGGAATGGGTACGGACAAAGCGGAAACAATGGTTGATCAGATGGCCAAGACAGCATCCAGCACCAATACATCTGTGGCACAATTGGGAGAAGGTATTCTTACTATTGGAGCTACAGCAAAATCAGTAAAAGGCGGAACAGCAGAACTTAATACTGCTCTTGGAATCCTTGCAAACAATGGTATCAAAGGAGCAGAAGGCGGAACACATCTCAGAAATATCATTCTGTCATTACAGAATCCTACAGATGTAGCAGCTAAAAAGCTCAAAGAGCTTGGAGTTGAAGTGTATGATGGTGATGGAAAAATGCGCAGCATGAATGACATCCTTGGAGATCTGAACAAGAAAATGGATGGAATGAAGGACAAGGAAAAGGATGGAATTGTATCTAAGATTTTCAATAAGACAGATCTGTCATCCGTAAATGCGCTGCTTGCGAATACAGGTGATACATGGGATGAGTTGCAAAACAAAATTAAGAACAGTAATGGTGCCGGACAGGATATGGCAGATACACAGTTGGATAACTTACAAGGTCAGCTGACACTTTTGAAATCTGCTATAGAAGCACTGGCTATATCATTTGGAGAGACATTGCTTCCGACTATCAAAAAGATAGTGGAACATGTACAGGGCGTTGTAGATCATCTTAACAAGATGGACGATGGACAGAGAAAGACGATTGTTACGATATCTCTTGTAGTGGCAGCCATAGGACCGTTACTGATTATATTGGGAACGTTGGCCGGATCGGTAAGTAAAATTATAACATTCTCAACCACAGTGGTCGGGATATGTACAAAAATTCCGGGAGTAATGTCTACGATAGGAAGTGGTGCAAAAGTGCTTTGGACTATCATTTCAGCCAATCCATTTGCAGCATTTATTATATTGGTTACTGCAGTTGTGGCTGTATTAGTAACAATGTATAACAAGTGCGAATGGTTCAGGGATGGAGTTAATTCAATATTCAAGAGTATAGGCGAATGGATAGAGGGATTAGTAGAAAAGTTCCAGAAGTTGATAAGTTTCCTTGGAAAAATCGGGAAGAAAGTTGGAAAGGCATTTTCAGAACCAAACCTCACGGCGAGCGTATCTGGAACGAAAGTGCCTGTAAAGTGGAACGCTAAAGGCGCAATTTTCAACAAGCCGACATTGATTGGACAATACGGTGGAAGTGTACAAGGTGTAGGAGAAGCTGGAGCAGAAGCTGCGTTACCGATAGATCTGTTAAGATCATACATTAGGGAAGAAAATCAGGGGAATAATGAAGTTCTTGCACAGATGATAGCAGAAGCTATTACGAAAATACCGTTCGTTGTAGAGAACAACATTCAGCTGGGTGATAAAAAACTGGCAGATGTATTGGTAGATGCAATCATTAAAAAAATGTCTCAAAGCGTTAAATGGAAGAAAGGAGTTGTTGGAGCATGATCTTGGATGTAGAATATAACAACATATTGAGTTCATCGTTGGAAGTATATGCGAAAGAACTTCCAAATATTCCGACAGCACAGCGAAGAGAGACAGAGATCACTATTCCTGGAAGAGACGGGACCATCTATACCACGTATGGTGATTATGAATCAACCACTATCACGATCCCGTTCAATTTCATTTGCAATGCAGAAGAATGGGATAAACGGTGGGGAGCTGTGAAAAAATGGCTGTCAGCTCGTTACAGAAGATTGCGACTCAGTACAGATCCTGAGCATTTCTATAAGGTGTCCAAAGTAGAGCTTGAAGATGCAGAACATACAACTGCAAGGATTTGTAACTTCAAAGCGAAATTTACAACGATAGATGGACTTAGATATCTCATGGAAGGACAAAATGAACATGCAGCTGAAGACGTAAGATATAACCCGTATGAAGTGGCACATCCAATCTATATGATTTATGGAGAGGGGAAATGTGTGCTGACGGTAAACGGAAAAACGATGACAGCGGATGTAGGACAGAATATCACGATAGACACCAATCGGGAGCTTGCCTATCGAAAGGATAAGACGCTGAGCAACACGGCGGTATCCGGAAAATATGATGATCTGTACCTGCAGGAGGGAGAAAACGAGATAACTATAACAGAGGGATTCGAATTGAAGATAGTTCCAAACTGGAGGTGCTTATGATACAGGTATATAGTCCGGATAACACAGACTACGAACATAATGGAGATATGACGTTGCATCCGGAAGAAGCAACCATCCATGTGATCATTAATGGAGAATGGACGGCAACCATGGAACATCCGATTGATCCGGAAGGTCGCTGGAAGTACATCGTTGATAATGCGGTTGTGAAAATGCCGTCATTTAACGGTGATCAGCTCTTCCGGATCCGCAGCAAAGAGAAGAATGATTCAGGAGTAAGTGCAGAACTTACTCCTATTTTTTTGGATGCAAAAGAGGAGTGCTTTCTAGTCGATGTCAGACCAACCGAGAAGACAGGTCAACAGGCATTAGATATTATGACCGCACCGAATGCAAGGTATCATGCGAAATCGGATATTAAGAAAGTATCAACAGCTTATTACCAGACGAAGAACCTGATCGAAGCGATTAACGGAAATGATGATAATTCATTTATAAATCGCTGGGGCGGAGAGATCTTATATAACGATTACACCGTAACTATTAACGAAAGGGTTGGCGGTGATTATGGAGTCCAGGTTTTGTATGGAAAGAACATAGTTCAAGACGGATTCTCTGAAACTATTGATATGTCCGAAGTAGTAACCAGGATTGTACCAAAAGCTTATAACGGATACATGATGCAGGGTGATGAACCATGGATAGATTCACCATTGATTGAAAAATATCCAACAGTGCACTATGGAACTATCACTTTCGAAGATGTGAAAATGCGTGTGGATGCGAGTGAAGATGATGAGGCTAATGGTGTGACTGTGTGTGATACACAGGAACAGATGGAAGATGCACTGCGTAGAAAATGTGAAGAACAGTATGAATCTGGTGTAGATAAGCCGAAAGTGACTATAGCAGTGAACATGGAACTGCTACAGAATACAGAGCTGTATGCGGATGTGAAGGACCTGGAGAAAGTATCTCTTGGAGATACAGTACATTGTAACCATTCCAAACTGGATATCACATCAGATGCTCGTGCGATCGAGCTGGAATGGGATGCTGTGAGAGATAAAATCGTATCTGTAACACTCGGAGAGTTCCAGTATAACTTCCTGGATAATGTATCTTCCGTAATGAACCGTGTAGAGCAGGCTATAAGGGAAGATGGAACATTAATAGGACAACAGGTGCTGGGTATCATAAATGGAGTAAAAGCACAGATGAAAGCGCAGTCAACCGTAGCGAAAAAGCAGTCTGTAAGAGCCATACTGTTTGAAGATTTGGATCCTGAATCAGCAACGTATGGAGCAATGTGCCTAGGTACATTAGGGTTCGAGATTGCGTCAAAGAGAACTGCAGACGGAAGAGATTGGGACTGGAGTACATTTGGGACCGGCAGAGGATTTATTGCGGATTTCATAGTGGCCGGAACGATGTTGGCTGATCGTATTAAGGGCGGTACACTGACGCTTGGCGGTGATAACAATACAAATGGAATAGCAAAGGTACTGGATGCGAAAGGGAATGAAATCGTAAGACTGGACAAAGACGGCGTATACGCTTGGGGAAAATACATATCTGATGGTAAGACGATGGACAAAAGAGTGACGTTGGAAGAAGGTGTGCTTATGTTCTCCGACAAAGCTGTAAGCAATAATGTTCATATAGATTATGCAAATTATCCGAATGGAGTAGGTCCAATGCTTTCATTTACGGTAGGCGGGACGGCAACAGACGGAACAAATGCGAAGACGATATTAAGACTTACAAAAGACTGCACTTATATAGATACACCTAAAATACAGTTTGCGAACAAAGGAACTGGTAAAACCGGAAGACTTGAATTTTCTGATGGAACGTATGTAGATGTAACGGCCGGAGGAATAACAGGTGGCCGCACAAAGGAAGGTGACTTCTGATGGCATGGACGATAGGGAATTTCATATTAAGCCAGAGCCAGATGGATGTGAATGCGGTAGAAGTGTATAAATATTTCTCCGCAAAGGGATGGACATTAAATGCGATAGCTGGAATATGCGGAAATATGCAGTCGGAATCATGGCTCAATCCGGGAGTATGGCAAAGTTTGAAAGAAGGGAATTATTCCGGAGGTTTTGGACTGGTGCAATGGACACCGGCTACGAATTACACGAACTGGGCGAGTGCGAATGGGTATGGAATCACAGATCCGAATGGACAGCTATATTGGATAGATGCATTATCCGGATCATCCGGACAGTGGATCGCAACATCTGCGTATAATCTGTCCTGGAGTGCTTTTAAAAAGTCGAGTCAGACACCGGAATGGTTGGCGAGTGCATTTCTGAAGAACTTCGAACGTGCAGGTGTAGAAGTAGAAGCGACCAGAAGGTCACAGGCAAGATATTATTATAACTTACTCAGCAAGTATGATACCAATTCGAAAGCTGTTGAGTCAGCTGTCCAGTGGGCGATTAATATAGCAAATGATAATAGTCATGGATATGATCAGACGCATAGAGATGGACCGGACTATGATTGTTCATCCCTCGTATGCTGGGCGTATTATCAAGCAGGACTGAACACGAGACCAGGATACACACCAGCTACAGGAACGATGTACAATGTCTTTCTTGCAGCGGGATTTGAGGATGTGACGAGCAGTGTTAATCTGACAACAGGCGAAGGCATACAACGCGGAGATGTGCTGCTGAATACGGTTCACCACACAGCAATGTCCATTGGGAATGGACAAGTTGTTAATGCAAGTCAGAATGAGCATGGTGGAGCTACCGGAGGAGCAACGGGTGATCAGACTGGAAAAGAGATCTATGTAAGGAACTACTATAACTATCCTTGGAACTATGTGTTAAGACTGCCAGGAGGCGGTGGAGCAGTAGAACCGGAAAGAGTATATATAGTTAGATGGATTCCGAGATAAGGAGGAAAAAACGAAGTGAATACAATCAAAAGAGATGTGTATGTGCTCAGAAATACTATTAAAATACCGATAGAAGTCACAAAAGGGACGGACATGGTAGAAATAGAATTCACGGTAAGGGATTTTGACATTCCTGCAACAGCAGCAGCCGTAGCATATTCGTACAACAGGAAAATGAAGAAACCGAACTCGCAGTTATGTGATGTGAAAGGTGACGTGATTTCATTCACGCCAGGAAGAGAATTCTTTGAGGTTGGGATGAATGAACTCCAGATCAGGGTGATCAACGAGGATAAAGCTTTGATTTCGTTCAAGGAAAAAGTAAAATGTTCTGATGCAATGGGATTCCCGGATGATGAAGAAGAAAAGCAGCAGACACTTATAGAGCAGCTGGTGTCTAACAGTGGAAAAGAGACAGGCGAAAGAAAAAAAGCAGATGAAACAGAGAGGAATGAACGTACTGCTGCCATCGAAAAAGAAAAGAGCGAACGCACGCAGGCAGACGCTACGGAGAAGTCAGAGCGAAAAGCAGAGATTGATGTGGAGCGAAAGAGGATTGATAATTTGGCAAAACTTCCGGCCGGATCTACAACAGGGGACGCAGAATTAACAGACATTCGCGTAGGAGCAGATGGCACGACATACGACACTGCAGGTGAAGCAGTGCGGCAGCAGGTAGGTTCACTAAAGGAAGATTTAGATGACTTAACAGAACCGACAAAAAACAAATTCA
>OGYX01000041.1_pt1 | contig 77586 bp, 67 predicted proteins | sample 1576601 | NCBI WGS metagenome assembly OGYX01 (sample SAMEA3541561, study PRJEB24748) | human gut metagenome | biome: human gut; feature: human-associated habitat; material: faeces | place: China | collected 2012 | reverse complement strand
GCAGATACGCCTATAATTTTTGAAAATTCATGTATAGAATAATATTTACTCAAAGCATCAACTCCTTTCAATAATATTCTACTCTAATATCTTATAAAGCTCAACACCAGCTTATATAATTTTATAATTTATATTTAACTGTTAACTACCTCCTGTTCACAGTTTACTTATTATTTTTTATATTCTTTTTTCGTACTGGTCTTTGTTCTGTTCTTTGCGCGCCCGGATTTTGCGTACTTCGCCGCCTGCTTCTCATTCTTATAAAACGGTGCAACCCGGTCATAACAGGCGCGGAGCTGATATTGATTATTCAGTCCTTTGACGCCTTCCGTACGGCTGGATACAAAACGGTCCAATTTCATCATGTATTCATCGGAGGTAATATCTCCATCTGCCACATAGGTCAGTCCCTTCTCCCAGCTTGCTGTCAGTTCCGGATTCAGCAGTGACCGAACAGAATGGTCAACCACATCATAAATCATTTCTCCAAGCATAGTCGGTGTGACGATCTGTGTCTTCTTATTGAGTGCCAGATATTTATTGTTAAAAAGCTTCTTTAAAATTTCACCTCTGGTCGCACTTGTTCCGATTCCGCTTCCTTTAATCTGCGCGCGAAGCTCTTCATCTTCAATGAGCTGCCCTGCATTTTCCATAGCAAGGATCAGGGAACCGGAATTATAGCGCTTCGGCGGTGATGTCTTTCCTTCTTTAATCTCCATTCCCTGGATTGGGAGAGTCATCCCTTTTTTCAGGCTTTGGATTTTTTCAAAAAATGCCCGGGAAGATGCCATATCTTCATTGCTCTCACCATTATTATTTTGAACGTCATCACTTGCTTCTGAAGAAGTTACATTTCCACTTACATTTCTGACTTCTGCTCCTGCAGCGTTGCCAGATTCTCCCTTCTTTTCTCCTGGAACTCCAACAACTTTTAAGTAGCCAGGCTCTGCCAGTACTTTAAAGCTTGCAAAGAAAGACTCTTCTTTTACCTTTGTCGTAATGGCAACCTTCTGATAAACCGCCGCCGGATAAAATATACTTAAAAATCGTCTTACGATCACATCATAGACCGCTCGTGACGTCCAGGAAAGTCCACTTAGCGCACTCATGCCTTGTCCGGTTGGAATAATGGCATAGTGATCGGTAATCTGTTTGTCATTGACATATCTTGTCTTCGCCAGACCTTTATGACTTCCGAATCCTACAATCTCCTGTAAAAACAAAACGGCCGGCTCATATTTCATAAGTCCATTGAGATTCTTATGTATCTCTTTTGCCACAGCCGTGGAAAGCACACGCGCATCGGTTCTCGGATAGGTCGTCAATTTCTTTTCATAAAGTTCCTGCGCAATTTTCAGTGTCTCATCCGGACTGATTTTAAAGCGTTTCGAACATTCATTCTGCAGCTCCGCCAAGTTAAATAACAACGGTGGATTTTTCTTTTCCTTTTTCTTTTCAATGGACGCAATCTGACCTATTACCGGTTGTTCCTGCGTCAGATAATCTATGACCTGCTGCGCCTTTTCGCGCTCTTTAAATCCATTTTCCTTATATAGATCAAATGACTCGAACCACTTGGAACCCTTGACTGCGCGCCATTCTCCTTCAAATGTCTGACCCTGTTCTCCAATTGTCGCAAGAATACGATAAAACGGTGTCTCAATGAACTCACGAATCTCGCGTTCTCTTCTTACAACCATTCCAAGAACACAAGTCATTACACGCCCTACAGAAACAACTGAGTAATCCGTTCCAAGATAATTAGAAATGCTATTTCCATATTTTAATGTCAATAATCTTGAAAAATTGATTCCCATGAGATAATCTTCCTTGGCTCGCAGATAAGCAGCACTTGCCAGATTGTCATACTCACTTAAATCCTTTGCCTCGCGGATTCCTCGCAGTATTTCCTCCTCTGTCTGGGAATCGATCCACACTCTTCGTCTATTTTTTCCATGTACCTGCGCCTGTTGTTCTACCAGACGGTAAATATATTCTCCCTCGCGTCCCGAATCGGTACAGACATAGATAGTCTCTACATCCGGTCGGTTCAAAAGCCCTGCTACAATCTTATACTGTTTCGCCACCGACGGTATTACTTCATATTTGAATCTTGTCGGTATAAACGGCAGCGTCTGAAGACTCCATTTTTTCAAGGCAGGATCATACTCCTCCGGATAACTCATAGTCACCAGATGTCCTACACACCAGGTCACAATGGAATCCTCTGATTCCAGATACCCGTCCTGCCTTCTGGTGTTCAGCTTCAATGCCTTCGCAAACTCCTGTGCAACACTGGGTTTCTCAGCTATATATAGTGATTTCCCCATATTTATTACGTTAACTCCTTACTTTCCCTTTTTTATTAATTACATCCGAATTCTTATCATCCTCATAGAATACTGGCAAATTAATTTTTTACCTGCTGAATATCCGTCCGATTCTCTTCAGTAAACCAATTTTCTCCGGTACTTCCTGTGGCGGTTTTGCCTGCAATGCCTCTTGCATAAAGACATTCTGTGAATCAATATACGGTTCTTTCTGCTCTTTACGCCTGTATTTTCCGTCACTTCCAAGAACTCTTGCTTTTACATTATCACTTAACATCACTTTCAAATAGTGATTGATCTGCCTGCGGATATCCTGATCCAGTATCGGGGCAGCTACTTCTACACGCTTCTCAGTATTACGTGTCATCATGTCTGCTGATCCAATATAAATCTTCTGATCATTTCCACTTCCAAAACTGAAAATACGCGGATGCTCCAGATATCTTCCGACAACACTCATCACACGGACATTGTCCGTATAGCCAGTTACACCCGGCAAAATACAACAGATTCCCCGCACGATCAGATCCACTTTCACTCCTGAACGTGATGCTTCTGATACTTTCTGTATAAAATCTACGTCCGTAACAGAATTCATTTTCATAATGATCCGCCCATTAGAACCTTTTTTGATTTCCTCATCCATCAAATAAAGAATCTTCTGCTTCAGGCTGGTCGGTGATACAATCAAATAATCATATTGTCCTGCCAGATTACCAATGGACATATTTTTAAAGAATTCTGCCGCATCTTTCCCTATTGCCGGATTTGCTGTCATAAGCGACAGATCTGTATACATTGCCGCTGTTTTTTCATTGTAATTACCAGTTCCAATCTGTGTAATATACTGGATTTCTCCGCGGCTTCTATAAGTAATAAGACAGATCTTTGAATGCACCTTATAACCGTCAAATCCATAGATCACACGACACCCTGCTTCTTCCAGGCGCTCAGACCAGTCAATATTATTCTGCTCATCAAATCTTGCACGCAGTTCGATCAGAACCGTTACTTCTTTTCCGTTTTCTGCTGCCGCACACAGATATTCTACCAGCCTTGCTTTCTTTGCCAGACGATAAATCGTGATCTTGATCGTCATAACATCCGGATTCACCGACGCTTCTTTTATAAGGCGCAAAAACGGATCCATACTCTCATACGGATAGAATAACAGGATATCTTTTTTCTTTATCTGGCGCATCACATTACCTGCTGCCACATGTCCACTGTTCTGTGGCGAAAATGGCGTATAAGTCAGAGAGCGTTTCATAGCTTCCGGTAAATTCCCACTGATACCAAAAATGTAATCTAATTTCATCGGCATCTTTGTTCGAAAAATCTGATTCGGCTCAATCTCAAACTTCTCACAGAAATATTTCTGTGTCTCTTCAGACAGTTTATTTGCAGTCTCCAGTCTGACTACCGCCATACGGCGGCGTTTGTGAATAGTCTGCTGCATAAGATACCGGAAGTCATCCGTCACTTCCAAAGCCTCGTCATCCGGAGATACATCAGCATTTCTCGTTACGCAGATATAATTCGCTTCCGACACTTCGTACTTCGGAAATACCAGGTTCAGATGCTCCATGATGACCTTTTCCATACGAATGTATCGGATATCATGTCCCGGAAGGCACAAAATATCTGACACGAACTGCGGCACCGGAACAATTCCCATCATACTTTTGTTATCCATCTTCAAACTTGCCGTTACATACAATTCTTTATTCAAAAGATGCGGAAATGGATGATTCGCATCCACGATCTGAGGTGAAAGAATTGGTAATATCTGATTTTTAAAATAATGCTTTACATATTTCTTTTCCTGAGGCTCCAACTCTTTATAATCAAGCCCACAAACACCATATGGATGTAATTCTTTTTTTATCTCAGAATACGTCTTATCACGTTCTTTATACAAAGGTGCCACTTCTTCCAGAATTGCCTGTATCTGCTCCTGCGCTGTCATGCCGGACCGGCTGTCTTTTGCCTTGGCATCTGTGTGCACCATATCATAAAGACTTCCAACACGAATCATAAAGAATTCATCCAGATTGCTGGTGAAAATTGCAACGAATTTCATCCTTTCAAGAAGCGGCACCGACTCGTCCTGTGCCTCTTCCAATACTCTGTGATTGAATTTCAACCAGGAAAGTTCCCGGTTCTGTGTATAATTTAAAAGCTCCTTACTCATCACCTGCATCCCCTTTCTGAACTTTCTCTACCTCATCTAATTGAAGTTCCGGATTCAGACGTTTTAAAAACTGGTCGAACCCCGGCACTGTGAAATCAATCTCCGCATATCCCGTTGCATAGATCATACTTTTATTAATGAGTTGTGCCCGGTAAGGCGATATTGAAGAGACTTCTGTTTCCATAATTTTAGCGACATTCGAAATCGAACATGGTAATTTCTCACATTTCGCCATTGCAAAAATAAACATTTTTTCTTTTGGTGTACATCGGTCATAGCGAAGCCTGTAAAATCCGCGGTCGAGATTTTCATAAAATTTTAAAACGGCCCCTTTTACATCATCGATACCTATCACCGTCTGTTCCGGATTCAGATGCTCCCATATAGCACTGCATAATTCCTGTATAAAATACGGATATCCTTGCGTCTCACTGATAATCCATCTTAAAGCTTCTTCTGTATAACTTCCGCCAAGTGGCTCTGCCGGCTTTACGATGGCATCCTTTGCATCCTGCCCTGATAATGCATCAATCTCCTCAAAACGAAAAAGTCTTTCCGAATATGATTTCACTTTTCCAAGCGTTTTCAAAATCTTAGGCAATCCGGCACCAAAAATCATAAGAGGCAAGCGCAATTGATTACACCTGTGGATAGCATTTACAAGAGCCGCAATCTCCTCCTCTTTCATATACTGAATCTCATCAACAAAAAAACAAATTGCGTACCCGGTTTTATCAGCCATCTTTCCCATTGCAACAAATAAATCTGTCAGATCCTCCGACAGATCTCCTGTCACAATATACTCCCGTTCTTCCATTCCAACTTTGAAAGACTGATCTTCCGGATTATAAGTGACTGTAAATGCTTTTAATAAGTCCTGCACTCTGCTGACAAAATCTTTCGCAGTTTCTTTAAAACTCATCTTATGAATGAATCTTTTAGAATAATTCGTAATCTGCTGTGTAAAATTTCTTTTCTCTGCAATCTCAATATGTCCCATTAAAATTGGCATATCATCCGTTTTACATTCTATTGCATTTAACAACACCGTCTTTCCTACACCACGTAATCCGTAATAAATTACGGACTGCTGAGGATATCCTAATACGATTGTATTCAAATATTTTTCTGCTCTTTCCAGTGTCTCTTTTCGTCCTGCAATATGTCCTGGCATAAATCCTGCACCCGGAGTATAAGGATCTGCATATTTCATTCCTGTCTCTCCTGTTACTCTTCTTTTCTTATTCGTTTTAGTATAGCACACTTCCTTTTTCATTTCTACCTTCCTCCCAGCAAAATAGCACGGCAACAGCCAGGAGTAAATATATCCGGAGGCAAATTTCGCACTATATTGTTTCTCAACTGTTCATCACTTTGGAATTTATGCCCGATCATTCTTAGGCTCCGAAATGATTGAAATTATTAGATACTTTTGCAGATAATAAGAACATTATCTGCGTGAAAGTAGTATAACATACCATAAGCAAATGTACAAGAATTATATTTTCGCATCATTATCCCACATCATTAATTTTACTGACGGACACAAAAAATGCAGCTGACTATCAACTGCATTTCCTTATCTCTTGTCATGTAATTTGTTTCATTAGCGTTTTGCAACAGCTTCAATCTCAACCTTTGCACCTTTTGGAAGTTTTGCTACTTCGAAAGCTGCTCTTGCCGGGAATGGTGCTGAGAAATATCCGGCGTATACTTCGTTCATTGCTGCAAAATCATTCATATTCTGCAATAAAACTGTTGTTTTTACGACATTCTCCATTGTGCATCCTGCTTCTTTGAGGATTGCTGCAATATTTTCCAGAGACTGCTTTGTCTGTCCTTTGATCTCATCTGATGCAAATTCTCCTGTTGCTGCATCAATCGGGAGCTGACCAGACACATAAATCGTTCCTTCCACTTCGATTGCCTGTGAATATGGTCCGATTGCTGCCGGTGCTTTTTCACTGTTTACGTTTCTTTTACTCATGATAGTTTCCTCCTGCAAATTTAATTTTATATGTAACAATCCGTCCGGATTGCTATGCACTATTTCCCTTCTTCGCCCCGTCTATGGCAATCAGCAAGATACTTGCCATGACAAGTCCACCTCCGACTACTATCCCAATCGTGACCGGATCATGGAACCAGAGTGTACTGAAAATCACACTGACAATTGGCTCCAGCATGGAGACAAAAGATGCGATTGCTGCTCCGAGTTTACTGATTCCATACATCATAAAGAAATATCCGCCTGCATTAAATAAGCCTACTGCAATGATAAATGCAACATCTATGCTCTTTGGCGGTGCAACTAAAGTGCCTGTCATCGGAGCAATAAAACAGTACAAAATTGTTCCCGGAAGTGATACATAAAAAAGCTTCACTTCAATCGGTAATTCATTTGCCGGTCCTTTTTCATTCGCAATCAGATATCCACCATATACGAATGCGGATGCAACAGCAAGAACAATTCCGATCATCGGCATATTTCCACCTGCTCCTGTTAAAAAGCCCATTCCGATCACAGATACAACAATCGCCGCAATCTGGTATTTGCTAAATCCTTCTTTAAATACTATTCCCATCACAATGCATACAATAGACGGGTATAAAAAGTTCAACATAATCGCTGTTCCAACCGGTAGATACAGATAGCTGTTATTCAATAATAATGCTGTGATAAGAAGTCCAAATACACCCATCAGAAGTGACTGGACAATCTGTATCTTCAAAGCTCTAAAACTCCTTTTCTTTACCAATGCCATAACCAGACACACCAGTGTGATAATCCAGTTCACATAGAACATCAGACTGTTCATCGGCAAACCATCCAGTAACACCTGCTTCTGAAATGAGGGCATCACACCAAGACATGTAGCTGAAAGTGCCACAAATATAAATCCTACTGCCATAAACCTTAAAGTCCTTTCCTCAACTTATCTTTCGAACTGCTTTTTCATCATCAGTTTTGCTTTCTTTTCCTGCTCTATTCTCTGTCTTTCCCTAAATTCTTCTTCTGTCAGAAGTACAAGCGCCCCTGTTGGGCAGACTTTGACGCATGCCGGTTTCATTCCGGCTTTTTGTCTTTCAATGCATGCATCACATTTTTCCATCTTGCCATTTTCCCGGAATGTCGGCACTCCATACGGGCATGCCATAGCGCAAGAATGACAACTGATGCAATTCGTATTATCATACAGTGTAAATCCTGTCTCCTTATCTTTATAGAGGCAGCCGCAAGGGCAGCCCATAACACAAGGAGCATCCTCACAGTGCATACAGCTTACCGAATAAAAATGTAATGCACCTGTCTCTTCTTCCAGTGTAAATGTATTCCGGAATGGCTGTTCTCCTGCCGGAATATCAATATCGTTCTGATCCATGCATGCAAGCGCACAGGCTCCGCAGGCAGAACATTTTTCAGAATCAAAAAATAAAAATTTCTTCATGATGTTATGCCTCCTCCTTTTTTCTTACCATACACCGAGTCGACCGATATGCCGGAAATCCTGAATATGGATCCAGGTGATTTTCGTCCATAATACTCTCTGCATCAGCTTCAGAATAACCATGGAACAGATTAACAAGCCCTTCTGGAACGGTCATAGTCGGTTTTACCTTGACTGTGATTGCACCGCGCTCTGTGGAGATTTCAATCTTATCTCCTTCTTTTACTCCGATTTTTTCACAATCCAGTGCATTCATATCTGCAGTCGGATTTGGTCTCAAAGAGCGGTTTCTAGGTACTTTATGCAGTCTGCTGTGAAGCGCATTCGGAATTCGGGATCCAGATGTAAATACAAATGGATATTTTTCCGGATCGGCATCGTCCAACGGTTCTTTGTAAGTCGGCAATGCATCCAGTCCCCATTCCGGGTGTTGTTCAATAATCGCACTCTTTAACTCAAATTTTCCAGTCGGAGTTTTCAGTCCTTTTTTCAGATCCTGCATCGGAACATACGGCGTAACCTCAGCGATCTTCACTGGCAATTCGACTTTCTTTAAGTCTTCTACTTTCACATGATAATCATCCAGAATATAATGCTGGATAAAATAATCATAGCCTTGTTTTAACGACTCGTCTGGAAGATCCATAACACGGGCAAGTTCCGTACAGATCTGCACATCGCTTCTCGCCTCTCCGATCGGCTCGATCGCCGAATTGGTGTACCATGCAAGTCCTCCACGGTAAGGCTTGAATTCTCCACGCTCAAAAGAAGAGCATGCTGGCAACACGATATCAGCATATTTTGCAGCATCTGTCATAAATAAGTCTGTATCTACATAAAACTCAAGGTTTCTAAGTGCCTCGAACATTTTCTTAGATTCCGGGAACATTCTTACATTTAACCCAAGTGCAAATACTCCCTTTACTGGATACGGTGTACCTTCCAGAATCTGCCTGGACAAATCCATGGACTGCATCTCTCCTTCCAGATAATCCCAAAGAGGAAATCTTCCGGCTCCGATAGGAAGTTTTGTATTCTTTGGTTTTGTCTCATAAAGATATTCTTCTTCTCTTGTCGGGAATCCACATGCCACATGCATATAAGTATGCGGAGTCAGAATCTGACCTCCAATCCGGTCAAAGTTTCCGGTAATTGCAAGAAGCGCCGTAATCGCACGGTAATTCTGTAAACCATTTCTATGGTGGCAGATTGGTGCAGAAGATTCATTAAAGCTCATTTTGGGATTCTCATGAATCATCTCAGCCGCCTGCTCGACCTGAGCATACGGAACTCCCGTAATCTCCTCAATATTGGATTCATTAAATCCTTTCACATACTGTGCATACTCCTCAAAACCATACACATATTCATCAATATAAGGCTTGTCAATCCAGCCACGCTCAATCAGAACATTTGCAATCGCATGAGCAAGTGCTCCGTCGGTACCGCTCTTTGGCTGTAGAAAAAGATCTGCCAGCTTTTCTGTTGCCGGTGTTCTTCTTGTATCCACGATAATAAATTTCAGGCCCTTTTCTTTTAGTTCCATGGCATGTCTCGCCTGCATGTAACTGGAATAAAATGGGTTAAATGCCCAGCCAAGAAACAGATCCGAATGGTCCCAGTCTCCATCTGCCTGCTCACCTGCTGCTACTTTCCACGCCATAAATGCGGCCGTATAACAAGCACTGGATTCACAGCCATAGTTCGGACTTCCGAATGCATAAGCCAGTCTTCGGAGTATCTGTCTGTACCATTTGGAATATCCGGAATAAAAAGCAACGCTCTCCGGTCCGTAATCTTTTTTGCATTTATTTAACTGTTCCGCAATCTCGGCATAAGCCTCATCCCAGGAAATCGGCTCAAACTTTCCTTCCCCGCGTTTTCCCACCCGCTTCAGTGGAGTTTTGATACGGTCTTCCCGATAAATGTACTCACGATTTGCAAGCCCTTTGCTGCAAAGTCTCCCATCGTTAGAGGGATGTCCGTCCATGCCTTCGATTTTGATGACTTTTCCATCTTTCACATAAGCATTGATTCCACAATGCATTCCCGGAGAACAGATATCACACATGGTGCGTCTGATCTCAATTCCAGTGTCCGGTCCCGGGATCTTCGCTTTGATTCTTTTTTCTAAATCCGTCATAGTGCTGCCTCCAAATACTCAATAAAATACTCTTCGATTCCGAAATGTAAGAGCTGTCCTTTTTGCTCCGGTGTAAATCTGCAAGGTTCTCCTCGCAGAATCCGGATCAAATGTGCCTTTAGCACTCCGGAAATTCCATAATTATCTAATATATTAAACCCGACCGGTCTGCCATTATCTATGACAGCCTGTAAGTAGAATCCCTTGCCGGGATTCACATATTCATAGACCTCACCAGTCAGGCGGTTATCTCCAAGTCCAATAAAATCCATGTCCAGGAAATGTGTAATGTTATGTAAAATATTCCCGTCTGTCTGAGCTGACTTGCCAGATATATTGTTTCCGGCAACTCTCCCCTGAACTCCTGCATTTGCCCAGAGACCGATGATCATCGTCTGTCCGGACTGTAAATTATTTCCCTGACAGCAGTCTCCTGCTGCATAAATGCCTGGAACACTTGTCTCCATTTTTTCATTTACAATGATTCCACGTTCAATTGTAACTTCTTCTGGATTCAAAATACCTGTTGCTGCTCTTGTACCGATATTCAAAATCAGAAGATCTGTCTCAATCTTACTTCCGTCTCCAAGATATACCGTATATCCTGTCACATTTCCTTCTTCATCCGTATGTTCATCCGCCTTCGTAATTGCCTGTCCGAAAGCCATATCAATTCCTATATCTGCAAGTCTCTTCTCAATTATCTCTGAAACTTTTGGATATGCTGCAAGTGCAAAAATATGTGGTGCCATGTCTGCCAGCGTCACATGAATGCCTCTGCGATAAAGAAGTTCTGCCACTTTAATTCCTACCATGGACGCTCCGACTACTACCGCATCCTTGTAGTCTTTCTTTTCCAGTTTTTCCCTCAAACTTTTCGCATCTTCTACAGTTCTCATACAGTTTGCATCTTTTAGTGTTGCAAAAGAACCTGGAACAAACGCTGTTGCACCGGTACTGACAAGAATCTTGTCATATTTCTGCTCTTTGCCATCTTCTGTAATAATGATTTTTTCTTTTGCCAGAATCTGTTTTACTCTCACCTGTGTGATGAAATCAGCCTGATATTTTTTTCTAATCTCTTCCAGTGTTCCAAACGGGAACAAGCCTTCGTACGGAAGTCTGCCAGCCACATAATAAGTAGTCAGCATCGGATTGTACGGAGGCATATCGGTATCACTGTAGACATCTATATGCGCTGCGCAGCCATTCTCCCGAATCTGGGCAAGGGCATGATATCCGGCACAGCCAAACCCAACAATCGCAAAACGTTCCATCTAAATTTCTCCTTATTGTGCTTTTTTAGGCATAAGGTACTTTTCTGCCACAAGAAGGGATGCTTTCTGGCATCCCTTCCACCATCATAAATGTGCCACATTTATGATTTCCGGCATTGTTTTTATTTTTCTCCAACAATTTCTTTTACTTTCTTTTCTCTTACAAACGCATAGATAATTACGATTGCAAAGAATACAACGATCATCTGCCATGCGTTCTGAATATCAGCAAAGTTCAAAGCAGCTGCAATTACATATCCAATCAGACCTATTGTTGTAAAGATGTAAAGTGGAACTTTTCCAACTTTGAATGGTGATTTTGCCATAGCTTCTGGATTTTTCTTATAAATCAGATATCCTGTAGCAATTGGGAATAATACATAAATCAGGCTCAGACCATTACCAAGTCTTGAAATTGTCTCAAGGCTCATGCCTGTAAGAATCGGAATTGCACCAATAATGTAAAATACTGTAAGCAGTACAACCGGTGTTCCCCTTTTTCCAACATATGCCGCTTTCTTTGGAAGCCAGCCTTCCTCAGCTGCAACAAGAAGACCTTTTGTTACCCAAGTAAAACTTGCATTCAGTGTAGATGCTACTGCAAACATTCCTCCACCAACAACGAAAAATACATACAATCCTTTCGGGAAAATCTCTTTTGCTACAAGTGATAAGCTTTCGCCTGCAATCTGGTCAACCGGAAGGACTCCTGCTGCGACAACTCCGATAAATGCATAGATAACAGCTACTACTACTGTACAGCCGATCATCGCTCTCGGAAGATCACGTCCAGGATTCTTCATCTCTCCGCCAAGCTCACTTAAGAACTCCGCTCCACCTGTGGCAAATGTAAGCAAGCTCGCACCTGTCATAAAGTTAATAAATCCGTTTGGCATAATTTTATCGATGCTGTCAAATGCTGACCAGTCAACCTTTGGCAACCCAAAGATAATGAATAATGCCATTGCAGCTACCAGAACAATAACGAGGATGTTCTGAAGTTTTGCAGCCATCTCAACACCAAGGATGTTCATAATAAAGCAAACTGTTAAAAGTACAAATGCTACAACTGTCTGATTTGTTCCCGGAAGCAGATCATGCATGTAAACTGCGAACGTAATCGCAAACATTGCAAGGACTAGTTGTCCTGCTACCAGAAGTGCCAGATAAAAGAATCCAGTCTTTCTTCCTATGTAATCACGTACATATGTATACATGCCACCTGTCGCCGGTACTGCTGCTCCAAGAACAGCCAGAACCATGTTTGGACACAAAACAAGAAGTGCTGCTGTCAGGAAAGCAAATGGTGTTCCTGCACCTGTCAGCGCAATGCAAATACCTGTCAGTGACATAATACCTGAACCGATGATCTGTCCGATACCGATTCCCATCAAATCCCCAAGGCCAAGAACTTTTTTCAGTTCTCCCTGTTTCTTCTCTTCACCCATAATGTTCTCCTCATTCCTATTTCACATACTTATCATACATTGCTGCCATCAGTTCCAGACCTTTCATCAAAGTCTCTCTTGCACAACCAATGTTAAATCTCATAAATCCTTCTGCATCTTTTCCATAGTGGCTGCCGTCTCCGAGCGCTACCCCATATTCTTTTGCAAGAATCTCTGTAATCTTTTCGCTTGTCAGACCATAACAATTCATATCCAGCCACATCAGGAATGTTCCTTCATACTTTGTAACCTGAACTTTTGGCATTCTCTCTGCAATGAATTTCTCTGTGGCATCTGCATTTGCTTTTACATATGCGCGTGCCTCATCCATCCATGTGTCACCGTATGTATAAGCCGCTTCCATTGCTGTAAATGCAAGGTCACATGGTCCGAACATCCAACGAGACTCAAAATCTGCAACTACCTGTTTCTTTAATTCCACATTTGGAATAATCAGACAAGAAGATACAAGACCTGCCATGTTAAATGACTTACTGATTGCTGTGTAAATAATCAGTTTGTCATAAATCTCCGGGAACTTTCCAAGCGTTGTATAGTTGCGTGTCAAAGCATAGTCTGCATGTACTTCATCACTTAGAAGATATACGTCATATTTCACACACAATTCAACAAGCTTACGGAGCTCTTCCTCTGTCCACACACGTCCGACCGGATTATGTGGGTTGCAGAACATAACCGCTTTTACACCATTCTTTAATTCATCCTCGAATCTTTCATAGTTGATAGTAAAGTAATTATCAACCCGATCCATTGGACATGCTACTAATTCATGTCCACTGTTTTCAATTGCTGCAAAGAATGGATCGTATACAGGTGTGAATGCAAGAATTTTCCCTCCTTTTGGAACAAGCATCTGCATATTAAAGTAAATATTGGTTACCACACCACTGCTGATGAACATCCAGTCTTTTTCTGCGTGGAATCCATGTCTACGATTCCACCATCCCTGGATAGCATCATACACACTATCCCATGGATCCGCATAACCAAAAATCGGATGATCACATCTTTTTTTCATTGCCTCAAGAATCTTCGGCTCAGATGCGAAGTCCGTATCTGCGATCCAGAATGGAAGCAATCCGTCTTTTTGACCAAAATCCCATTGTACATTCCACTTAATACTACTTGTACCTCTGCGGTCAACTATTTTGTCAAAATCATACATATTTCCCTTGACCTTCCTTTCTTGTTGCACTTCTAACTTGTTATATATCATAACATATCTTCCCTGTTTAATCAATTATGTAAATAACATTTCTCGTTTTTCTGTATTATCGCATAATAACTTCGCCGTTTTTTTGACAGTATTGCACAAAATATTAACGAACATCTTCTATAAATATTTTCATGTTGTTATGTCTATCTATAGAATTAGATAACAAGAAAGGAAGTATATCTCTATACTTCCTTTCTTGTTATCCTTTTATGACTTTTAACTTTTATGAATACAATTTGCTATATTATATCCAGATGGTTCTATCTAATCTAAATTCTAACATATATTACGCCATAACACGTCTGAAATAATCTTCATACATCTGTTCTGCATATTTTTCATGTTCTTTCATGTAAAAATATGCGAACTCAGCATCTCTCGCCTCGATTGCTCTCAAAATCTTCTGATGTTGTAAACTTAATGTCTGTGCAACCTTTTCCTGTTGTTCTGGCAACACCATATCTTTGGGCGCTTTTGACTCCTCCACCTCGATCAACTGTTGCAACATTTCTACAAGTTCCTGATTACCCAGTATTTCTGCAAGTGCCAAATGAAATTCATTCGTTGGATTTTTCATCCGAATATGATTCTCCCAGATGCGAAGAGATGCAAGCTGCTCGTCTGTCGCCTTTATCGCAACCTGTCTTGCGATCTCCGGCTCTAACAAAATCCGAACCTGTGTTGCTTCCATGCATAGTCTGCGATATGCAGTCATCTCTTCTGAAAATTTTCCACGTGACAGCAAGTCTTCTACATCTAGAATCACTTCGCTCCCCCGCCCTTTTTCTGTTCGGATATAACCCATATCAGACAGAATCGATAATGCTTTCCGGACGGTGATTCGACTGACCCCAAAATTATCAATCATTTCTTTTTCACTTGGCAACAGATCTCCCTTTGTATAAACCCCGGATACAATCTGATCTTTGACCATCTTGACCACTTGTTCGTAAAGTGGAGTCTGACCTCCCTGTTTTGCCATGTATTCATATCCCCTCTGTGATTATTTTGCCTGAATATATCCTTTTGCCGTCAGTGCTTCTGCGCAGAGTACAGCTCCGCCTGCTGCTCCGCGGACTGTATTGTGTGAAAGTCCTACGAACTTAAAGTCGAACATAGAATCTTCTCTGAGACGTCCGATGGATACACCCATTCCGTTCTCATAGTCTACGTCTAATCTTACCTGTGGACGGTTATCCTCTTCCATGTAGCGGACAAACTGCTTTGGTGCACTTGGAAGTCCTGCCTCCTGCGGAAATCCTTTGAAGCTTTCCAGTTTCTCAATAAGCTGCTCTTTTGTAGGTTTCTTCTCAAAGTTGATAAATACTGCGGCTGTATGTCCGTTCAGAACCGGCACACGCAGACACTGGCATGTAATCTTCGGAGCATCTGCAAGTGTGATCTGTCCGTTCTCATATGTTCCGAGAACACGAAGCGGCTCCTGCTCGCTCTTTTCTTCTTCTCCACCGATGTATGGAATAATATTCTCTACCATCTCCGGCCACTCTTTGAATGTTTTACCTGCTCCGGAAATTGCCTGATATGTTGTAGCAACAACTTCTTTTGGTCCGAACTCTTTCCATGCTGCAAGGCAAGGTGTGTAACTCTGGATAGAGCAGTTTGGTTTTACTGCAATGAATCCGCGTGTTGTGCCGAGACGTTTTCTCTGATCATTGATCAGTTCAAAGTGGTCTGAGTTAATCTCCGGCACTACCATCGGAACATCTTTTGTCCAGCGGTGTGCACTGTTATTGGAGACAACCGGTGTCTCTGTCTTCGCATACGCTTCCTCGATTGCGCGAATCTCGTCTTTTGTCATATCAACTGCACTAAATACAAAGTCTACAGAAGAAGCTACTTTCTCAACTTCATTAACATTCGCAACGATCAGTTTCTTAACTCCTTCCGGCATCGGTGTATCCATTTTCCAGCGGTCTCCGATTGCTTCTTCATATGTCTTGCCTGCTGATCTCGGGCTGGCTGCAACTGTTACAACCTCGAACCATGGGTGGTTCTCCAGAAGTGCAATAAAGCGCTGTCCAACCATTCCTGTTGCTCCTAATATTCCGACTCTTAATTTCTGATCCATCTCATATGTCTCCCTTCTAATACTCTTCCATGTATTTTTTATAACTATCCACTGCTTCCTGCATCGGTTTCACACCCGGTGCACCAGTTGTATTACGTTTCTCTACACATGTCTTTAAACTGATTGCTTCATAGATATCTTCCTCGAATACAGGTGAAATCTTCTTATACTCCTCAAGTGGAAGATCATCCAACGGAATCTTCTTATCCAGACAAAGTAACACAAGCTGTCCTACGATTCCGTGTGCGTCTCTGAACGGAACTCCGTGATTCACAAGATAATCTGCTGCATCTGTCGCATTTGTAAATCCGTGCTTTGCACTCTCTTCCATGCGGTCATTCTTAAATGTCATCGTACGAAGCATGCCTGCAAATAACTGTAAGCATCCTTTTGTTGTATCGATTGCATCAAATGGAAGTTCTTTATCTTCCTGCATGTCTTTGTTGTATGCAAGCGGAATTCCTTTCATTGTAACAAGAAGTCCGGTCAGTGCAGCATAGACACGTCCAGTCTTACCTCTTACAAGCTCTGCGATATCCGGATTCTTCTTCTGCGGCATAATACTGCTTCCAGTACTGTAAGCATCATCAATCTCAACAAACTTATATTCATTAGAATTCCAGATGATCACTTCCTCTGAGAAACGGCTCAGATGCATCATAATCATGGAAAGCGCTGACAAATACTCAATCAGATAATCTCTGTCAGAAACACCATCCATACTGTTCATAGTTGGTCCGTCAAATCCAAGAAGCTTTGCTGTATAGGCACGGTCTAATGGGTAAGTCGTTCCTGCAAGGGCTCCGGATCCAAGCGGACATGTATTCATTCTTGCATAAATGTCTTTCATACGCTCATGATCCCTTTTGAACATCTCAAAATACGCGCCCATGTGGTGAGCCAGTGTGATTGGCTGTGCTTTCTGTAAATGTGTGAATCCCGGCATATATGTCTCAAGGTTATTCTCCATAATTCCAAGAATCGCCTCTAACATCTCCTTGATCAGTGCATCTGTCTCCTGCACTTCATCACGGATATAAAGCTTCATATCCAGTGCAACCTGATCATTTCTGCTTCGTCCTGTATGAAGCTTCTTACCTGCATCTCCAACACGGTCGATCAGGTTTGCCTCAACAAAACTGTGAATATCTTCATATTTATCAGTAATCTCAAGTTTTCCTGATTTCACATCATCAAGAATCCCCTGAAGTCCTGTAATAATTGTCTCTTTTTCTGCATCGGTCAGGATTCCCTGCTTTGCAAGCATGGTAACATGTGCCATACTTCCTTTGATATCCTGCTCATAAAATCTCTGATCAAATGAGATAGATGCATTGAACTTATATACTAACTGGTCAGTCTCTTTTGTGAAACGACCTCCCCATAATTGTGCCATAATCTCTTCCTTTCCGTCATTTAATACTGTACTGTATAAAAGTGTACCATATTTTTATCTAAAGTCAACAGTGTCTTACTTTCGTTGTCTCTGAGAAAATTCACAACCACAGTAATCCTGTCTGTACAAACCATAAATTTTTGACAGTTCTGTGGAACGCTTGTAACCATTTTTCTTCTTAAAATCTGAAATCAAATATTCCACACCATATTCTTTTGCCAGACGCTGCCCAATTTCATTGAGCTTTGCTGCATTCTTCAGTGGACTGATGCTAAGCGTGGTTGTAAAATAGTCATATTCTCCTGCTTTTGCAATCTCTGCAGTCTCTCTGAGACGCAGCTCATAACATTTCATGCACCGGGAGCCGCCTTCTTTGACCTCCTCAAGTCCCCTGGCCATCTCGTAAAATTTCTCTTTCTCATATTCTCCCGCTACAAAGCTGACCGGATATTTGAAATTCATATCATCGATCAGTTTCTGTTGTTCCAGAATCCGCTTCGTATACTCTGTCTCCGGATAAATATTCGGATTATAGTAGAACACTGTGATTTCAAAATAATTGCTCAGATACTCTAACACATAACTGCTGCATGGAGCACAGCAACTGTGTAACAGAAGCCTTGGAACACGCCCTTCTTTTGTCAGTGTATCCAATAACTTGTCTAATTCTTTTTGATAATTCATACTCATCGTTCCTATCTTGCGTACTCACATGCAATTATAACTTTTTCATAACAAGATGACAAGGGAAAATCCATATTTATGAACCATTTTATGACCACGGAAATATACATTTTTCGTTTGATATAAAACTGACCACACATTTTCTTTCAAGATACATATGATAAGATATAGGATTATCATTTGCGGAGGTTTCCATGGATCAAGTACTGGAACTTAAGAATATTCACTATGCTTACCACAATCCGGACGGAGAAACTCCTGCCATAAATGGCATCTCCTTTATCCTGAATAAAGGAGAATTCGTTGCCATCGTCGGACCTTCGGGTTGCGGAAAGTCAACGCTTCTTTCTATTATTGCCGGACTTCTCATACCGGAAAAAGGCTTCATTAAAATCAATGGGAAATACCTTCACGAAAGCACTACAAATGTAGGCTATATGTTACAACATGATGAACTTTTCGAATGGCGGACCATTTACAATAATGTTATTTTAGGACTGGAAATTCAGCATATGCTGACTGCAAGGACCAGGGAAAAAGCACATAATCTTTTAGACATCTATGGGCTGAAACAGTTTGAAAATGCAAGGCCCTCGGAACTTTCCGGCGGCATGCGCCAGCGGGCCGCCCTGATCCGTACGCTCGTTCTGGATCCAGATCTCCTACTGTTGGATGAACCATTTTCCGCATTGGACTATCAGACTCGCTTAAATGTCGGGGACGATATTGGTCAGATCATCCGGCAGGAAGGAAAATCAGCCATTCTTGTAACACACGACCTGTCAGAAGCCATCTCCCTTGCCGACCGGATCATTGTCCTTTCCGGACGCCCGGCTAATATACGTCAGACTGTTCCACTCATTTTTGATTTGGAACAAGATACTCCTTTGAACCGCCGGAACTCCCCGGAATTCAAACATTACTTCAACTTAATATGGAAGGAGCTGAATACAGATGACTGAATTTTTAAATGAACTTTCTGAAAATCAGATCAACTATCTGAAACAGCAAAAGAAGCACAAATGCATTGTCGGTATCTCAAGGATTCTGATTCTTTTCAGTTTTCTCTTTCTTTGGGAATTCACTGCAAATGTAGGTATCATCGACTCCTTCATCTTTAGCAGCCCGTCAAAGATTGCACTATGTTTCTGGGGCATGGTGCTGGATAAAAGCATTTTTCTGCACACCAATGTCACACTATACGAGACAATCTTAAGCTTCCTGCTCGTCACTGCCACCAGCATTCTGGTTACCATTCTTCTTTGGTTCAGCAGACGGTTATCAGAAATCCTGGATCCTTACCTGGTAGTACTGAACAGTCTGCCGAAGTCTGCACTTGCACCACTTCTTATTGTCTGGCTTGGAGCAACAAAAACAACAATTATCGTCGCCGGAATGTCTGTAGCAATCTTTGGAAGCATTCTGAACTTATACACCAGTTTTATGACCGTCGATCCAGGAAAACTGAAACTCATCTATACACTGGGTGGAAATCGGAGGCACGCGCTTCTAAAAGTCGTACTTCCTTTTTCTCTTCCGGCAATCATCAGTAACATGAAAGTCAACATCGGACTCTGCCTCGTAGGCGTGATCATCGGTGAATTTCTGGCTGCCAGAGAAGGGCTTGGATATCTAATCATCTACGCGAGCCAGGTCTTTAAGATGGATTGGCTTCTTATGAGTATCCTTCTTCTCTGTCTCATGGCAACACTTCTCTATTCGCTCATTAATCTACTTGAGCGTTGGTGCCGAAAGCATTACTAATATCTCAATTCTTTTTTGAAGAACAAAGAATGTGCAATTTCCTATTATATAAAAAAAGGACCTATCACCTCTTGTGACGGTCCTGTACATAATAGCGTGTTTTTTGTTTTACTTACATATACTGTGTTAACTCCGCTTTATTATTAGTAAATTTCATTGCTTCTTCTCTTGTAATATATCCCTGTTGCATCAATCTGGAAAGATCCATATTCAGTGTATGCATCCCGCTCGCCGCTGAAGATTGCATCATAGCGGAAATCTGGTGCGTTTTTCCTTCACGTATCAGGTTCAGGATGGCATCAGAACCTGTCAGGAATTCAGTTGCAGGTACACGGGTCATGCCCCCTCCACATGGAATCAGGCACTGGCTTATGATTCCCTTTAAAGTACCGGCAAGCTGGATACGCACCTGGTTCTGGCTTTCTGCCGGGCAGGCATCAATGATACGCTCCACCGTCTGGGCTGCACCTGTTGTATGAAGTGTAGACAATACAAGATGTCCTGTTTCTGCCGCAAGAAGTGCTGCTGAGATTGTCTCATAATCGCGCATTTCTCCTACCAGAATTACATCCGGGTCTTCACGCAGGGCACTTCGAAGTGCGGAAGCAAAATTCGTCACATCCTGTCCAACCTCTCTTTGATGGATCAGAGATTTCTTGCACTCGTAGACATACTCAATTGGATCTTCAATTGTAATAATATGTCTGTCATACTTCTGATTCATAGCCTCAATGACCGCTGCAAGAGTTGTTGACTTACCACTTCCTGTCGGTCCGGTAACAAGGATAATTCCTCTTGGCTCCTCGGAAAGCTGATACAATGTCGTTGGAATTTTGAGTTCTTCCAGAGTCGGAATATGTTGATTCAGCAGCCGGATCGTTGCTGCAATTTTTTTCTGTTCACAGAAAATATTCACTCGCTGGCGGCAGCCATCAGTGGTCTGCCAGGCAAAATCCACATCCTGACCATCTTCGAACTGCTTTCTTTGCTTCTCATTCATCATTCCAAGAAGTACTTCACGGATATCATACTCCTTCAATACGTCCCTGGCCTGTGTCAGGCACCCGTGGATCCTGTACCACACAGGCATCCCCTCTGTAATATGAATATCGGAGACAGAACGGATCCTTGCCTCCCTGATAAGCGTATCGATCACTGTATGAATCTGTCTTCGATCTAACATATTCTTCTCCCCTATCCTATCTATCTTCTTATTCTGCAATTTATTCATAGCTGATCTTCATCAGTTCTTCCGGTGTCGTAACTCCTTCTTTTACAAGAATCAGTCCGCTTTCTTTCAGTGTGCGCATATGCTGATGTTCTCTTGCATATTTTGTAATATTTTCCACGGATTCATGCTCCATAATCATTCTTCGGATCTCCTGGTTAATTGCCAGGATCTCATGCACTGCGATACGTCCCCTGTATCCGGTATGGTTGCACTGAGAGCAGCCCATACCACGTTTGACTGTACGCACATCTTCTCCCAGAAGAATCCTCTCCTGCTCTGTCGTCTCTACTTCTTTTGCGCAGTTCGGGCAGACTTTACGGAGCAGACGCTGTGCAATCAGACCTACGAGAGAATTTGCGACCAGATAAGTTTCAACTCCCATGTCTTCCAGTCTCACAATACTTGACACCGCATCGTTAGTATGAAGTGTACTAAGCACCATATGTCCGGTAATAGCAGCGCGGACAGACGTTCCGGCAGTCTCACCATCACGGGTCTCGCCGACCATGATAATGTCCGGGTCCTGACGCATAAGGGCACGAAGTCCTACATCAAATGTAAGTCCTGCTGTCGGATTGACCTGTGTCTGGTTAATTCCAGACAAATTCTTCTCCACCGGGTCTTCAATAGTAGAAATGTTCACTTGTCTACCTGACAGGTAATCTAATATCATATAAAGTGTCGTAGATTTTCCACTACCAGTTGGTCCTGTAATATAAATGATTCCATTCGGATAATCCAGAAGCGGTCTGAACAGGTTATAACTGTACTCATCCATTCCAAAATGATCTGCATGATCCAGATGAGACGTTGCTGCCATAATACGCAATACTGCCTTCTCACCAAATACGGTCGGAAGTACCGATACACGGATATTGACTTGTTGTCCATCTCCAAGTGCTACCCGAAAATGTCCATCCTGTGGGATTCTCTTTTCTGCAATGTCCAGATTTGCCAGAATCTTAATACGGGCAATCAGTGGTCCGTGAATATTTTTCTGTATCTTGACATATTCCGATACCACACCATCAATACGCATCCGCACATTTGTCTCCTGCTCAAATGGTTCAATATGAATATCACTGGCTTCCGCTTTAATTGCACGCTCGATCAGGCTATTAAGAAGCTGAATGATCGGTGCCTCATCCGGATTATCCAGATTTTCAATTTCCAGCTCATCTACATCTGTTGTTGAGAATCCTACATTTGCCTGCTTTGCTGCTTTTCTTGCATGAACCTCTGCATAATAGTAAGATACTGCTTTTTTTAATGGCGCTTCCTCACTGAGCTGAATTTCAAGGTGGCAGCCTGTCTGCTGTCTGACTTCTTCCAGGGCAAAGTAATTCAGTGGATCATTGGTCACAAGAACCATACTATGCTCTTTTACACTGACCGGAAGAATCAGATTCTTCTCTGCCAGCTCACGATTGATCATTCCGACCGCCTTAAGATTGACTGGGATTTGCGCCACATCTACAATCTCAAGATTTAGTCTGTCTGCCAATGCCTCTAATACCTGCTTCTCGGTTACAAATCCCAACTCCATCAATATCTGTCCGACTCGTTTATCTCTATGCTCTTTTTGATACGCAAGAGCCTGTCCGATCTGCTCTGCGGTGACATACCCTTTATCTTCCAGGATTTCTCCAATTCTCAGATTTGTTCTCACTTCTAGTTCTCCTCTCCGGATGCAGTAGTACCAAGCTGACCACAAGTATAGACAGCCAGTATACATTCGCAGTTATTCTGTGAAACCTGCTGCAAACTGGAATCTACATAAGTATTTTCATTCATATCAAAGGAACGCACCTGCACTCCCGGATAATTTCTGGCAATATCATCTAACATTTCCCGGATCTGCGGCTCATTTCCCTGTAAAGTCATGGACACCGTCGTTATATTTACATACTGCAAGACACCTTCCGGTTCATAATCTGTCTCAGACGAAGAATCCTGGGTGTTCTCATCTAATTCCTCCTGTGCAGACTTTGCCGTCTGGGCACCGGACTCGTCTGTCTGTGTGACAGTCTGATAAGCTGCCGGTACTCCTGCTTCGGTTCCTTCGATTTTCAGATACACTGGTTTTAAATTGTGCTTTAACGCAATTCCCGTCACCAATTCATCGACCTGCTGATTCTCAAGCAGATCATAAAATCCCTGTGAAGCATTCACAAGCTCTGCTTTTTGCTTTACGATTTTCTTCTCAACAATACTCTTTTGTTTGATTGTATCCTGCATCTCCTGCTTCGTCTGCTCTACCTGTTCTTTCTCATTCTTCAAATCCTGGTTCTTCTCCAACCCCGGAAATACAAGAAAGCGAAGTGTAAAAAATAAGATCAATATGCAGGCAAGCAATTTTAATAATACAATATCCCCTGGTTTTAATTCCGTTTCCAGCTTCATTACTTGTCACCTCCTGCATCTATAGGCTTTAGTATACAGGACAGATCCAGCGTGTATTCACCGTCCTGATACCGATAGCCGCTATAATCTACATTTGAAAATAATCCTGTCTGAGTTAGTTTATTGACATATCCCGGAATATCAATGACTGCACTGCTCACCGCATGAAATGTAAGAAGCCCTGTTTCTGCATCCATGGACTTAACTTCCACATTCATGGTGCTTCCGCTGGCATCCGCGATTCTGCCTATTATATCTGCATCCAGATCTGGATAAGTTGCCAGATTCTGCTTCATCTGCTCCACCTGGCGCTTCTGCTCAACTAAACGCTCGCTCTCTTTCATGACCTCATCTGCCTCTTGATATTGCTGCTGGATCTGACTGTCGTTGATCCAGTCATTGATGTCATCAATCTTCTTGCTCTCAAGCAGATTCCAGACAGATACTGCTCCAAATAATGCCATACATACGGCCAATGTGATCACCGGTGGGACGATATGTTTTACAAAGCTTTCTTTCTCCACCACTTTGTCCATACCACCGGACTTCTTCCATTTCTGATAGAGATTGACCTGCTTCGTCTTATCATCCACCAATGCTCCGGCACACACAAGCCAGTCCTCTGGATTTCCCTGGGTTTCATAAACCGCATCCACCTGAAGCAAAGCTGCCTGAAGGTTCATCATATGGATTCCATCGAGGCATACTTCAAAATCATCCTCCATACAGCCTGCATAATAAATGTCTGTGATTGGGATTCCAGACGTTGTCGTTGCATAAAACTGTACAATACCGGAAATGTTCCGGACAATCTCTGTCCCAAAATCCAGCGTTCCGCGCTCGCTGAAGATACGGCTCCTTGTAGAATACAGATATACTCCGTTCTTATACAGGATACTGGTCACGCCAGAATCCTCAAAAAATAAGAAGATAGCCGTCTTATTGGCATAAGTCTTTAACTGGGACAATCCTTTTAAATATGCTTCCATCGGCACAGTAATTGCACGCACCGGAAGCTTTATCTCCTCACACATTGCTAAGAGCCGGTTACAAATGTTTTCTTCTACGCTGGCACAGCATACGGTCACGCCCTGCTTTTTATCTGCATACGTAATGCCATAATCTACAATTCCTTCTGCCGCTGACTCTGAAACAACATGTTCTGCCATCTTTGTAAGCTGCTTGCCTGTTGCAAACGGAATCTGTGAAATTCGTGCGGATGAATAATTGGATGGAAGCACAAGCTTTACAGAACCTGGATGCTCCTTTGCCTTATATGCAAGAAGTGCCCTTTTCCACTGTTCAAAAGGGTCTGTGTGAACTTCGGTCGGGATCATGTCTGTCCTGCTGATTCTTGGTCTTCGTCCTGCTTTTCCACTTGCAGCCAAAATACATTCTTCCTGTAAAACAATAACAGTATCGCTCACCTGTAAGTTCCTCCTTCGTAATTACGCATTTTCGATAGCTGAGTAAGACTGATAGATTGGGAGCATAACTCCAATCATAATACAGCCGACGATCAGCGCCATAAATATAATCAAGATTGGCTCCAGAAGCGTGACCATCCGCTTTGTAGCCTGTTCTGCATCAGCTTCCAATGTCTCCGCAATGGAATCCAGCATCACATCCAGACGTCCGCTTTCTTCTCCGACCAGAATCGTGCTGGACAGTTTTTTTAGCAATCCGTCTACTTCACGCAGCCCCTGTGAAAGCGGCACTCCGCCACGGACCATTGTGATAACTTCGTCAAACTGAGACTCTACATAACCATTTCCAATCGTCTTTGCAGCCACTCCAACGGCTGAAACAAGGGGCATACCACTGGAGTAAAGACTGCTCAGTGTTCTGGCAAAACGTGCCGTATAAACAACTTTGAACAACTTACCAAAGCCCCACATATGAACCTTCATCCAGTCTACGCCTCTTCGCACTGCCGGAATTCCGACAATGATACGAATCAGTGCAACGATCACTGCAACGGTCAATAATGCAATATACCATTTCTGAACAAGAAAGTTGGAAACCGCGATCAAAATATTCGTAATCATCGGAAGGCTTTCCATCTGATCAAACAGACTCTGAAACTGTGGCAGAATAAAGGTTACGATCAAAATCACAATTACAACACAGAGAACCAGCAGAATACATGGATAAGTCATGGCTGACTTCACCTGCTGGGTCAGCTTATAATCCTTCTCATACTGAACCGATAATCTCTGTGTCACCAGATCCAGGTTACCACTTCCCTCACCGGAACGGATCATTCCGATCATCAGATCCGGAAAGCATTCCTTGGATTCCATGGCATCAGAAAGACTGATACCGCGCTTCAAATCCTGTAACACATCCTTATAAATATCCCGCTCGTCTTTGTTAATTCCTTCCTGCTCGGAAATGATGTCGAGCGCTCTTACAAGTGTGACACCTGATGCCAGAAGTGTGGACAGTTCCCTGCAAAATGCTGCAAGCTGCTTCGCTTTTAACTTTTTATGCTTTTTTGCTCCATTTAAATCTTTCGCTTCAACCAGATAGAGGTTCTCTTCCCGTAACTGCTGCGTCAGCGCATTCTCGGATGCAGCCTCCACAGTACCCTTATGAACCTTGCCACTCATATCCTTTGCGACGTATTTAAAACGTGCCATGTGCGAACTTCCTCTTTCTTTCTATTATATCTATACTTGATTTTTATCTCTTTAGTAACTGTTCGTTACTCTCTTTATAAAAAATGCAGATACCATGTAACAATCTGATCTCCATATAATGCCGCAAGCGCCAGTCCGAATGCAAGAAATGGTCCGAATGCAAATACATCTTTTTTTCCTAATTTCTTGCTCTTTAGCATAAATGCTCCGTAAGCGCCTCCTGTCAACAGCCCGAAAAACATGGCGCACACTACCGGTCCTGTCCCAAGAAATGCTCCGGAGACCGCCATTAACTTGATATCCCCGCCGCCAAATGCTCCCGGGATCACAAGTGCCAGAAGCAGCATCGGAACAGAGATAATCAGCGCCCCGATCAGCCTGTCTATAAGCCCATGCTCCGGAACAAGCCATATATTTGCAATTGCTAATATCAAAATAAAAATGTGAAATCTATCATAAATAATCTGGGTATCCCAATCAATAAGGGCTACCACAAGTAGTATTCCAAAATAAATCAACATGACTGTACCACGCATTGATAACAATCCAAAACTGCCACAGCCATAATGAATCCCGCAGCCGATAAATGCTGCGCCACCAATCACTTCCACGAAGAAATCTCTTCCCGGAATGCGGCTTTTACAGCCTGCACATCGTCCGCGCAGGAAGATGTAGCTGACGCACGGAATCAGTTCCCATGCATGTAATACTCTGCCACAATTGGTACAATGACTTCTTCCGTTTACCACACTCTCTCCTCTTGGCAAGCGGTCAATCACCACATTCAAAAAACTAAAGATACAGGCTCCGAAAAAGAACCGGATTACCCATAAAATACTTTCTAATACAATTAACATGTTATTCTACTCATCTGTCTTATTCTTCTTTGCCAGCCATATAGTCTTCATAGTAGACCGTATATGATTTTGGCTCTAATGTGTACCAGACGGTGTAATCACCTTCCCGGTATACGAACTTTTCAACGGTATATCCGTCCTCTGCCATCTGAAGCACCCAGAAATCTCCCGGTGCTTTGCTTAAATTAAGCACTTCTGTCCGGATACTCTCAGCGACGCCTCCCTCCTGGGAAGCGTCGAAAAAAGTATCACTCCTGCCATAGCATTCCTGTCCAGTTACCTGGAGCGCCAACCGCACCGATTTTGCATGCCCCAGAGCCACTTGAGCGTCTGCCCGATGTAAAAGTCGGAGCGCCCCGGGTATCACTGTCACGATCGCAAGCAGGAAAATAATTAAGATCAGGATTACGTTCTTGATCCAACGATATTTAATTTGGGTCATATTCGATTCATGCTGTTGTTGGATCATGAGTGACTACCTTTCTTACTTAATTTCTTATTTATCAATCTTATATGTGCCTTTTGTTTTTCCTGTAGCAACTGAATAAGTACACTGTTTTCCTGAGTTTTTATATGTAAGACTTGTAATCTTTCCTTTTTCAGATACTGTTACTGTACCCTCTATAGTACCATCCACCTCTGCTAAATCATATACTTCCGTAAACTTAACAGTTCCATCTGTAGCAACTGTAATAGCATTCGTAGAATCTTTTGCATATGCTTCATCTACCAGTGTCTGTGCAGCCATTACTGTCTGACGTGTTTCTGCTATAATCTGCTTATCCTTAGCTTTGTTGATATATCCAGTCAAAGCCTGAATCAACAATGCAGCAAGAATTGCCAGGATTACTAATACTACGATCAGCTCTACTAATGTGAATCCTTTTTTCTCTTTTAATTTCTTAAACATTTTTCTCGTCTCCTTTATTACTTTTTTCTTTTGAGAATCTATATAAACGCCTCGGTGCAAGCGTTCATACCATTATTAATATAATCTATTCATTAATTGCTGTGATAGCGGAATCTGCATTTCCTTTTACCGTAATCGGATTGCGGAATTCCAGAACTTCTGTATCGGTTGCCATCACATTTTTAAAACTTTTTGTTGCTTCATCATACTCCGAATAGACAGTCACTTTTGCTGTAATGCTGCTTATCTTGCTTCCATCCGATACATTCGCCGGATACGAATATTCTACCTCTACGTAATTGCCCATATAAAAACCTTTTGCGAACACATTTGCCACGGCTCTTGCGACGGGCTTTCCATTTTGAGTAAAGATATATTGTCCGGTGTTACTGTTTCGAAAGTAGTACCGGGTCAGTAACTGCCCTGTCTCAACTGCATCTGCTGTTCCTGTTGTTTTATCACCTATATGGATCTCTGTCTCTGAACAGCCATTGGCAGACACTAATTCTACAAAACCTTCCGGAGTCATGAATTCAATTGCATTCCCTTTTGTATTCGTCCCTTTAGAACCACCATACTGCTCTTCCACCGCGGTTGTTCTTTCATATAGTTTTACATACCCGGCCGCGTCCTTTGTGATCGTCCGAAGTTCCGTCATAGTTGTATCTAAAACAGACTGTGCATACTGGGCCTTCTGGATCCTGACAAATATTCTGGAGGCGGAGCTTAAGGCGCTTGCCGCCATTGCCATCAGAATACTGATGAGAAATAGCGTGACCATTGTCTCTACAAGCGTTGTTCCTTTTCGGTCTTTCACAAGGTTCTTCGCACATGACAATTGTTCTTTTCTTTTTCCAGCTTGTCTTCTATCTGTTAATATCACGAATTGCCACCACCCTCTGGTGTTGTATGTACCTGTGCATCACTCTGTGATGCGTCTGCATCCGGACTTCCATAAATGTAAAACATGGTTGTCTGTTCTTCTCCTTTTGAATCCGTATAAGCCACAATCTTTTTATTCAAATCCGTTGCTACCGAAAACACATGATTTCCTTTGATCGACATATCGGAGTTTGTCGCGTTAAAATCAATGCTCTTATTGCGCTCTACAGAAGTTACTTCTGTATTCTGCAATGCTTCCATGATTTTCGCATTGTCACTTCGAATTTCTTTATTTTTCTTCAGGGAATTACTGCTATAAGTAATTGCCCCCTGTAGGATTCCCATTAATATCAGGAATATAAAGATACTGGCTACTACTTCTACCAACGTTTCGCCGGCATTCGCCCTTGATTTCTTAATTGGCCGCACTCGTATCTCCTCCTTCCTGACTATTCTGATATATGTTCTCTTCAAATCGGCAGGAGGTTGATGCTGTTCGGTTATACGTGTAATGGATTGGCGTATTATCATCAATTGTATACACAGCTCCACTACTGTTACCGACTTTCCATGTGCCGCCACCTGCCGCATTTGCCACCCACACAATTGTATTGCCATTATGTGTAAATGTGACCGGATATTTCTCCGCTCTCGTATACTCTGTACGATATGTGTAAGCAGCATCTTCATAATAGGCAGTCACTTCTACCGTAAATATATACTGACGGACCGTCGTATTCTCAATGTTCTTGATTGCACTGGAATAATCTCCTCCTGAAGAGCCGGTAATCTCACCACCACTCAAAATTTTATCTACATTTTCATCACTGTTCTGTTCCTTTTTTAACGTCACGGAAATGTTGCCATAACCTTTATCTGACAACGGAGAACTAGATATATCAGACAAATTCGAACCATCTTCGACAAAATTGTACTTTGTGCTATCTTTATAGTCAGAATTATACTCTAGATATTTTTCATCATCAAGAAATTTATTTGCAAACGCGTAAAAAGTTCCATCTCCAACCGTACTTCCATCATCTGTATACTTTTTGTCATATTTTGTCAGCTCATTTTTCAGCACATCTGAATAACTTTTTGCCAGTTGATAGCATCGTTCTTCTTTTAATCGCTGATTCGACTGGGCAGTCAGCATTCCTGCTGTGTACAGGATGGCAGCAGCAAATGCAATAAAAAATGCAGATACGCAAAGCACAAGTGCCATCGATATTCCGTTTTTTGCATTTGCCCGCAATTGCTGCCAGCCTTTACATTTCATAAATTCTTTCTCCTTTAGTTGTTCTTCCACTCGACCTTCGTCTCGTCAGACTCCACATAAGCCTCACTCTTCTGAATGATATGATCTTCTTCAATATTCTCTGTCACATTTGCCTTAAAGACCATGCTGTTAGAAATATGGAGGTTCGTATGTTCTACATTTCCATCTTCTGCTTTGACATCTGACACATCCGGAAGCTTTAAGGTATAACTGTATGTACCATCTGCATTCTTCACAACATCAAGCTTTGTTGAAAGTGTGAGTTCGTAAGTCGGTGTGGAACCATTTTCCGCTTTGTATGCGGATGTAATCTTCACACTGTAGTCGGTAATGTCGAATTCGTGGTGGATTTCTGTCTCCGGTGTTCCTTCCGGATACTGACTTGCAGTGTCATTCTCATCAATTATTACCCACTGCCATTCTTCCACAGTCCTTATTTCACCGTTTATCTCTTTTCGAGCCTCAACCAGACGGTATACCTGAACCTGTACTCCATCCGCAGTTTCTATAATACGGACCTTTTTGTCCAGTTGTGTCTTACCTCCCTGGGCTGACGCATCTTTAATGGTTCCATTCAGATTCAGTGTAAATATATCTGCACAATCTACACTGTTCCAGCTCAGTACCGTCTGCTTCGCTGTCCATACCTTATCTTCTCCCGCAACCTCCGGTGTTGTTGAAACATTTGCCGTAAGCTCTGTATCGGCTTCATTTGACTCAACCTGTGGTGACTGAAGTTTTACATACGGAAGTCTGTAGCTGTCTGACTTCGTCCACTCGGAACTGATATTTCCGCCGCCAGACGAAATTCTTGCGTAAAATACAATCCATTTTCCGGCGTATTGGATCGACAGTCCTTGCATGTCATGTGAATACTTATGATTTGTCACTTCCATCTGTGCAACTGCCCCTTCGCTTGGATATGCCTGAACATAATCTCCCGGGTCTGTCTGTGTTGCCGCTTTTGCTTTTGCCGCGCTGTCATAGACATAAGCCTTTATCAGATATGCACTGCCTCCTGGCGGTACGCTGGCATTATCATCGGGTGTAAGAGAAACGGTCATTCCTCCATTTGTAAATGCATCTGCTGTAATGTAGTTGTCTGCGTGATGTGTCCAGCTTGTCTGCCATGTAATATTCGGTTTTGGCAAACGGGTCGGTATTTCAAGTTCATTTGTAATACCTGCCACACTGTCAAGGTACGCACTGTCTGCAGCTACTTTTGCTTTCAGATAAATGACTACACGCTTACCTGCATATGCTTCCAGATTCACATCTTCGCTATATGTACCATTGTCATTCTGCGCAGTTGTGATCAAAGCACCCAGTTCTTTCTCTTCACCAATTTTTCCTTTGTCATCATATACACGTATATATGCCTGATATCCGTTACAGCCTTCCTCTGATGTAATCTGTGACCAGGATAATCTGTAGATTAATTCATTTGTATCCGGATTCTCGGCTGTCAACTGTGATGGCTGTTCCAGTCTTTGTTTTACATTGTAAATTCCGGTTGTTGCAAGGCCGATCTGTTTTACTGCAGACGTATTCTTTCCAACGCGTGTCACTTTCAGTTTTACCTTGGAGTAATTCCAGTCTGTACCGTCAACTGTCAGTGACTTGCCTCCTGTATAAGCATCTCCAAGATCGATCTTCACTTCTCTGCCAGATGCATCAACACCTGTCATAGATACCTGATATTCCGGTGATGAAGTGCCTTCTATACCTGAATCCCATGTGAATGTATACAACATCTCACCATTGGTTCCGATGACCGGCTCCAGGTATGTATCCAGATCTGCTCCTTCAAGCGCAGGCGCCGGAAGCCACGTCCAAAGCGTAGATGTTACATTTTGATAATAGTCAAAATATCCTGCATAGTTTTCCAGTGTCGTGCTGTGTGAGTAGGTCCACTGTGCAGTTCCATTTTCGTCCACATCTGTCAGTTCTTTTACATTTGCTTCTGTAATCCGACTGGCGTCTACATCATAATAAGTATATACCGGACCAAGACCGGAAGACGCATACCAGATGCGTACTCTTAAGTTACTTGCCTGCCCTATATACTCTGGCAGATTTGTAAATGTTGCAGAAGCTTTTCCGGCCGATACGGTCAGAATATCTTCTTTTGCAAATACAATGTTATCTTCACCATTCCACGTACCGATCAACTCTGCACGGTAGATTGGCGGGGTATTCATTTTCTGATCTTTGGCATCCAGCTCTACTTTTACAGAAAGGTCATCCAGCGTTGTTCCTGTAACCGTTACATTCTGTTCCAACTTTGGAGTCCATTCCTTCAAAGTAATTGGCGGTCTGTATCCCGGAAGCTGTGTCGCTGTGGAAATCTCTTTGGACGACTCTGCCATGGTTGTTCCGCTTGTAGTAGATGCCTGGGCTGTCATCTGGTAAGTATGAGCCCCGTCTTCTCTGTGTGCCACTTGCATTGTTCCTGTCGGATTCGATGCATTCAGTGTCAGATTACCAATTCCTGCAACCTTGATCTTCACCTGCCAGTTTGGATAAATAGCGTTACCATTTTCATCTGTTGCATTGTATTCATCCAGATTATTGAGTACAAACCGGTAAACATGATTGTTATCTGCATTCTGTTTTGAAATAAGTTCAATCCTTACATCCGGATCCGGAAGTACTTTGTTGATACTTTGTTCCGGCAGATCATACCACTTCGAAGGTTCCACATCGTCAAACATACTGACTGCACGGGCAGAAATCTTTACCTTTCCTGTTATTTCTTTTGAAATAGAAAAGCTTTCGTTTTCGGAATAAATCTTATAAATCTTTTCATTCGTTCCGTTCGTCACCCGCACTTCATACATAAATGGATCACATGCTGTCGTGCTATCATACAGCTCACTTCCATTTCGTGCATTGTCCATTGTCTGTGGTACGACTTTTACAGTTATCTTACCGGTTTCCACCTTTGCTTCAGCCAAAGCCGGTGCAAGGAGTTCATTTTTCTCCTTTTCTACACCTTCCAGACGGCGATAACTTTCACGGGAATTATATGCAAGTAAGTTCTTGGAAGGATCTGTGATGGTTGCTCCAATATAATAAATATTATCGTGATTTGGATACTGCTCATTACCTACATAATAAAGCACCTGTCCAATTCTTGTACCTGAACCGTCTTTTATGTATCCATCCTGATCTATATAACAATTTGCTCCGTTGATCGAGTTCACTCCTGAATATATTTGCGTGACAACGTATGCTCCGTCATCTGCTTTTCTCATAATCTGAGTATTCTCTATAATCTTGCCAAAACTAAGCTTATCATCCGAAACTCTCACTATATTCTGTGATTGATCAGATCCTTTTATAATTGTTCCATCAGTAGTCTTAATTCCAATCGTGAAATCTGCGCCCAGATAGCCGTCCTGTTTTCTTTTAGTCTGACCCCCTATTCCATCATAAAAGAAATTATTTTTTCTATTTTCAGCACTCATGGACGTCGGTTTTTGACTTCCTCTGCTGATTCCATTCGAATAAATAGGATTTCCTGTTTTATTATAATCTTGATTTCCAAAGCTAGGCGAATAACAATCATTTACAATTGTGTTGTTGCTCCAGCCATCATAACGTGCACCAAAAATGCCTCCAACGAAGCTGTTTCCAAATAAATATCTCGCATAATTTCTGCATCGTTCAATCTGCATTTTAACATTTGGTGTAGATTTTATAATTGCATTATCATATGCATTATCGCAGGAAAGGAATCCGAAAATTCCTGAAGCCATAGAATTTGAATAAATGCTGACTCCCGGTCCGTTCATACAATCCAATATTCTGACTGTAAAACGGTTTGCATTCAAAACATTACTTACCTGATATGTCGTAATATTTCCTAAAATTCCTGCACTGTCATTCGCTCCGCTTCCGCCTGAACCCGCACTCTTATAAATGCTTCCATAATTCTCACAACTGATAATGTTATATTCGTTATTTTCATTTGCATGGTATAGCTGAGCTACAATACCGCCGGATGCTCCGACCCAATTTGCGGCAAATGTAGTCTGAAGGTTTCCATAATTACGGCAATTCTGGATCGTTCCTCCGGTTCCGGTCCACTGTCCCATAATGCCACCGGAATAATGGCTGTTGTAGCAATAAATGGTACCATAATTGATACATTTTTCAATCAGCCAGTCACTGCCGGTAGCATTGTTCTGATTTCCGATGATTCCTCCGGCAAAACGGTTCGTGTTTCCACTTCCGATCTGTCTGCCGACAAAAGCACCGTTTACCAGTTTGCTCAGATCTTTTTGAGACTCATTCATACCAATGATTCCACCAGTACCAACTCCGATTGCCTCAGATTTGTTATTTAAGAACCATTTTCCGGATACGCATTCACTCAACTGGCCGGCTGTTCCGTTATAGGCTGTAATACCTCCTATGTTACCGTTATTAAGCATGTACATTTCTAATTTTCCGGCAGATACCGTTGTCCCGCCATTATATTTCATATTTTCAATTGTACTTGCACTTCCAGTATTTACATAAGTACCATCTGCACTCAGGCCCTGTCTGACTGCATTTGCCGCCAGCTCATCTGTTGTATCTGCACCGTTCATTACATCAGGTGTGATACTGCTTCCGGACATCGTTATCTTACCTTTATTGAATCCGGCAACTCCGCCAAGCATACCGTATTTTGCTGTCAATTTACTGTCCGCATTATTTTCCAGTGTACAGCCGTCTATTACCGCATTTTCTTCATTCTTACCAACAATTCCTCCGGCATGTGTTGCCAATGCCTCTTTCTGTGCTGCAGTACTTGTACTTGTAGCAGTATAGACACCGTTGATCGTCATCGAAATCTTACCAACACTGCAATTCTTTAATTCTGCACCCGGCATATTGATTCCGGCAATTCCACCATAACAGTTTCCGGCAGAACCGTTTTTTTCTTCAATTGTTCCTGAAAATGTTGCGTCACTTACTGTTCCGCTATTTTCCCCTACAATACCTCCAAGATACTGGTAATCTTTGAAGCCAATCAGTGCCGAAGAGTCTGTTGACACGCCTACTTTCACCTGAACACCTGTCACATTTGCATTTTTGCGGTTCTCTCCTACCACACCGCCAACTGTCAGATTACTCTTGCTGCTGTCTATCTTTGGAATGATCGAACTTTCAACCATTCTGACAGTTCCTTCATTAGCTCCGACCAATCCTCCTATAATAGAAGCATCTCCAGACAACCTTACATTTCGTTCTGTTTTGCTGTTTTCTACAATTCCGTTTTCTTTATTTAAAGAAGTAATCGCGCCAATTTCATTGCCGCCACGGCTGTAGATTTCTGTTGTTTCGGTTAATTTACTGCTTTTTACGGTACAGTCTTTGATCGTTCCGTCATTCTCTGCCGCAATTCCTGAAGCATGGCCCTGATTACTTGTTACTTTTCCATAATTCGTACAGTTTTGGATCATCTTGCCTTTCGTATTTACAGCAGTAATTCCTCCGGCCGTTCCCTCGTAAGCGATCACTTCTACTGAACGGTTGACTGCACAGATTACATCTCCGTTTGTCTCTCCGGCAATTCCTCCGGCAAAACCATGTGATGCGCGGACATTCTTTGCTTTACATACCAGGTATTTTGGTGATGTTGCCGTACCATCCTCTCCAACCACACCGTGATTGATTCCGACAATTCCTCCAACTTTTGAAGACCCACTGACAGACAGACCTGCGTCTACCGCAGTGATTTCTCCATTCGTTTCTCCATCTCCGGTAACCCGAATCGTTCCATTCACCTCATTCATACCTGCCAGACCGCCAACACCTGTTGCATTTCCGGCTGATATACTTCGCGTAATAACGCTTCTGCTGTTTTCAATTATAATATTTCCATTGTTACGTCCGGCAATTCCGCCGACATTTTCTTTCCCAGATGCAGAAATATTAGCATTGCTCATATTTTTTGTCAGAACTCCATCATTCAGATTCCAGCCGACCAGACCTCCGACATTGGAGCTTCCAGATACGGTCTTGTTCTGTGCAGTTGTACAATTCTGAATTGTTCCCGCCGTGTACTGAACAACGTTTGATCCTGAACTATAGCTTTTTACTGTCTGGTTCTTTGCCCCAACATTGATTCCGGCAATCCCGCCAATATAGTTCAGCGCTGCATTTCCAAAATGCTGCTGTAATTGGCACTGATATACAAGACCTGCGTTTAATCCTACTACTCCACCGGTTCCAACATATCCAGACATATTTCCAGTATTAAAGCAGCTGTCAATAATCTGATTTTCCAGATTGACACTGATAATTCCTCCAGCAAAATGCATACGCACACTGTCCACTCCGTCTGTGCCAGACGGCAGTTCTGATTTTGTTCTGCCAATTTCGTTACTTTCAATATAGCTTCCTAATGCGACACCATTTTTCCAGACAGACGCTGTCTGTGCTATGTCTCCACTGTTCGTACAGTTCTTAAGAAGCAGATGACTGTCTTTCTCGCAATAGCCCACGATTCCTCCGGCATACAGCCCTGCACGGATTGGAATATTGTTCGTCGTCGTGATGGTCAACTGGTTTGGATTCTGTGATACTGCCAACGTATTTCTCGGGTAAGCAGGCACTCCATTAGAGTCCAGTCCAGGAAGTATTTCAAGTGCAACATTTTTCAGCTCTGCTGTTCCAAGCTGACTGGCAGCATAAGTTCTCTGATAGCCAACAATTCCTCCACAGAACGCTTCTCCTGTTATACGTCCAAGAATATTATCGGTGCGCATCTGGCTCATAGTCATATCCTGTGTCAGGTTCACAACATTTGCACCGATCACACCACCAACAAAGTATTGCCCCTGAATACTCTGTGGTTTGATCGTAAGTTCCTGATTCAATACTTTTGCAGATGCGTTCAGCCCAAATGCGCCGCCGGCACATTTCCCATATGCATAGATGCGGCCGCCGATCAGTGTATAATGGACATCAATGGTCGCATTTTCATCATTAAATCCTGCAATTCCTCCCACATAATTCTGCCCTACTACAATACTGGATACGGATTTCACAGTAATTGCTTCGCTTTCATCAGAAAATGTGATTGCTCCATCGTTATATCCTGCAATTCCTCCGGCAAAGCTTGCTGTCGCTTTCCATTTATGAACGATCATATTGTAAACAGAATTATCATAGTCAGAAAGATAGCTTGCGCAGTCTGCAATTGTAGAATCTGCCTGATTGTATCCTACAATTCCGCCGACATACTGTTTGTATCCTGCTGCAACACCTTGATTGATGCAATTCTTAAGTGTAACATTCGTAGAATTTTCTCCTACGATTCCACCAACATAGCCGTTACCGATCACATAACTTGCATTGGTCGTTACAGAAGCACCGCTTTCTGTTGATGCCTGAATTGCATCTGGGACGCCTCCGCCGAGTCCTCCGGCAATTCCGCCTACATACTCATCTCCAAGTACATAACCATTCTTCTCTGTAGAACAATTCGAAAGAAGTGTGTGTTCCCCATATCCGGCAATTCCGCCTACATATCTGCCCTGAAGAAGTTCTTTCTGATCATCGCTGCTATAGAGAAAACTTCCAGAACGTCCCAAAGCACTGACCGCATTATATACAAGTGCCTGATTGCTGTAGCCTACAATGCCTCCAAAATAGTTTCCCTCAATAGTACTACCTGCTTTTTGTGTACTGATATTGTCACAAAGAATCAAACCATTATCATTGCAGTTCAGAATATCTGCTTTCTGTTTTAATTTTGATACTTTATACTTCGTGCCATTATTATAAAGGAATGTTCCATCCAGCCGTCCTACGATTCCTCCGGTATTTACATTGCCAGATACATCTGCATCATTCGTACATCCGTTGATTTGGATTGTTCCTTTTTTATTATTCAGATTTGCATATCCGATAATTCCGCCAATTCCATACGCATCTGTCTGTTTTACAGAACTTGGAAGAACCGCTTCCAGCTTTCCTTCAATTGTAAGATTTGATACAGTTCCGGAACTCAATGTCTGTATTGTACCGTTTTCATATTTTGCCAGAACTCCAACTAACATTCCAACACCGAGTGTGTCCTTGTTATCAGATACATTTGCATTTGATACATCTACCTTCACGTTCGTTTCAACGGTATTCGAGTTTTGTTTCGTTCTTGTAACAGCAATCTCTGTCAGTTTGCCTTCGCTTCGTCCCGCAAGGATTCCGACTCCTTTGAGTGCCTTACAATTCCCTGCGCTGTCATTCTCACCTTTCTGACCGATCATAAGTGTCGGGTCACGGAACACAACATCTTTCACAGTTCCTTTTAACTCACAAAACAGACCAAGGAACTCTGATCTTGAAACATTCAGATTGGTTGTTGTCGTATCGTCTGCCACAGATTCTTCATCCAGATGCAGATTCGACACCAGTGTCTGGCTGCCTTTTCCGATCAGTGTATAAGCTTTTGGAAGTTCTTTTATAGACGGGAATCCCACTGTCTCTGTCTTCGTATTCTCGCGCCATGCAAGCTTCTCAACTTTTGTTCCATCCGGCTATGCTTCCGCTTTAAAATCATAAAGGCCGGTTCCAACAGATGCCCAATCCATATTCTTATTCGTCAATGTAAATGTTGCGCTGTCATGATTCTTCTCATAATAACGCATATTGGACAGATGGCGGAATGCTGCTACCTGTATGTCACTTCCTTTTGTATTATCCCCGAACATTGTATTCGCCACATTGGAAGATACTTGTTCACTGTCGCGGTACTCCTGGCTTATATTTATATTAGAAGAACCTGTATAAGCTGTCGCTTTTACTTTTGCATATATATTCTGTGGTTCTGACAGTGCTGCAATAATCGTAGCAAGTCGTGTAATGCTTGTACTGGAGGTCTTCTCTAATTCTGATTTCGCACTTTCATTTGTCTGACCATCTAAAGCTGTCTGTACTTTTGCAGACATCATAGCATCCAATACAAGCGAATATTTGTTATCACTATATGTCACCGGGAACATCCAATTTGAAGTGTCTTTTGTTCCATCTGCTTTTGTCAGTTCCAAGGTTGCCATACCTGACGTAGAATCTGCATTTGTACTCCAGCCCTGCTGTCCCATGTCAAACGGTGAAACTCTCAAGGTAAATAACTTTGTATTATCATCATTTTTATAAAATGACACTTCATAATCTACTCCAAGATCTGCCCCTACGTTACTGGACCAGTCCAGAGATAACTTTTCACTGTTTACAAGATTGATCGTTGTAATACGAAGACGCTTCGTTTCAAGATTGACTGTATTGACGGTATCTTCTGTAGAATAGTAACCAAGCAGTCTCTTACTTCTGCTATCATAGTCACGCTTCTGCATGGTCAGATAACCATCAACATCATCTGTCTTATAATTCAGTCCTTTACATCTAGATCCATAGAACGCAGAATAGACCTCTCCCGACTCGATATCAATCTCGATCGAAATAGAGGCATCCAAGAATCCTTTATCATATGTATAATCGTCCAACAAACGCAAGACCAGATTATTCTCTTTTGTCTGATCTGCCGCGCTTTTGTTCAGCTTAATTGTATAAATGCGGCCATTCAGCCTGCTATCCTTATTGTCTTTGAACACAGCTTTCTGTGCGATCTCGCTGTCTGTGTCCTTTACCACATCCTGAATCTCTTTTTTAAATTGTTCCCACTGTCCGGAAGATCTGTAGTAAGTCAGTCTGGACTCTGCTGCCAGATAAACTGTCTTTGCATTTTCTTCATTTTTGCGAAACTCTGCTTTTTTCCAATAATTTATAAATAATGGTACTGCAATTGCCGCTATAATTCCAAGAATCACAAGGACAACCATCAACTCTACTAATGTAAATCCTTTTTTTCTTTTATTAGTCATACTCATCATCCAAGCTCAATATTTATTGCTATATTTAAGAATGCCTCTGCAATCCTGCCGGAGGCTATATCAGCTGGAGGATTGACTCCCAGCTGATATTTTTCCTATACTTATCCATCAAGTAATTGCTTACATAAAATAGACGATATGTCACAAATTGTCAATTTATGCGATTTTTTGTAATTATAGCATACTTTTAGAAAGCTCACAATGATTATTCTTTTACAATCCACTCATCTTTGATGCACCACAGTCCTGCCTGTACACTGTGAACACCACTGTTATCCCCCGCCTCAATTGCTTGCTGATGATTGAACAAACGGTTCCAGCTTTCTTGAATTCTTGCTTTCTGCTCCGGATAAAAATTACTGGTCATAATCTGGAATTCATTCATTCCCATGTTTTTCAACTCTTCGGAAAATGCGGATTCTTCTGATTCATTTTCACCGATATAATGCATCTGCATAATCTTCGTCCAGTCGAACATGTCGAACAAGATTGCTTCTCCTATTGGCACGTCTAACGTCAGCACATGTCCATCTCCTGTCTGATCCACATTATAAAGATCTGTGAATGCCCAGTATGGATACTCGGCTCCTTCTGGTTTTGGAACTATATACTGCGCCTCCTTTACAAACCAGCCATATGCATTTATAAATACCTTCGCAGACTCCTTATATTTTTTTCGTACATACTCTTCTTTTGAATAACATACGCCGTCCCGTTTCAATACCTGATATACAACATCAGTCTGAAAAGAATACAGTCTTATCGTATTACATCTGTCAGCCATTCTCTTCTCAACTCCCATACATTTCCATATTTCGCATCGCTTCCCATAAGGATTGTATCATCAAACAACCGCTCCCAGCTATTTTGTATCTCCCGCTTAATCTGTGGATAGAACTGGGAAATAACTGCTTTTACATCACTGATTCCATAATCTTCCAGAAGTTGTCTGTGGCGTCTTAAGTCATTTTCGTCTTTCGGAATATATCCATAATTTAAAATATGTCCCCACTTTGCGATATTAACTGATGTAATGATTGCAGGATCCAGTGACAACTCTAAAATTACTGTATTTTCACTGTTCATCATTGTTCCTTCGTTGGTAAATGACACCCATACCGGATACTCCACGTCTGCCGGTTTATTCGCTCTGTCCGGTCCGTGCTTTACCAGCCAGTCATAAGCTTCCAGCACGACTGGAGCCTGTTCTTTCAAATCCATCCTGATGTACTCCTGTTTTGCAATGTAACGACCGGTCGTCTCCAACTCTTTTAACACATTTTCATGCTGTTTAGTCCAGACGGTAATATTCGACATACGCTCCCTCCTTTTTACATACCTTCATTTAAAACCCACCATTCTGATATGCTCTTGCGATCACATAAGATGGCTCATAAAATGCACTGCAGTTATAATTGTCAATCACATTACAGAGTTCATTATTGTAAACTCGAAGAATCCCATCTACATAATCTTCCCCAAGCTGTAATGTATCTATAATCAACCTCTTATAAACTTTTCCCATTTCCAAAGGTGTGGGGATAATCTCCGCCAGCTCTCTGTCAACATCCGTGATGTCATAATCACCTTCCCGAAGATGGTATTCTTCAATCCAATCATCTTCAACTTGCAGGGGATTTTCGCAGTGTAGTACATTTGCCACACTAATCAGATGTTTTAATGCATCTCTTCCAATTGTATTTACCACATATTTATTCTTCTGATGAAGCTTTCTCGCCACGCGCTCTATCATATAACAGATAAAATAGAGGTCGTTGTCTGTTATCTCTTCGTCTGGAAAATATATATTCATCATAACGTTTCACTCCTTTCAAAATGTAACGTCTTCAACGCGTCCTCTGTACAAAACACAATCTGATGTGTTGGATATTTAAACTTAATAAGTTCCCAGAACGCTGCCTTAGAAATCTTGCCGGACATATAGTCTTCTACATAATCCCAAATCTGATCGTCTGCCATAGGTCCTTCTACAATATCAAATATTTGTACAATAAAATCCATACCCAAAATCTTTATAATATCCATTAATCAAAATCTTAGGTTTTGATACTGTTACATTACTTCCATGAAATAAAATGTTATTCTTCACGAACCATGCTCCCCTGCTATAAATATTTTTTTGCAAAAAGCCTCATCTTATATGATAAGGCTTTTCTACTATACTACCTCTACTTAATAGTATAGCAATTTTTCTATTAATGACAACTTGTTTTTCTCAGACTTTTTCCATGTCTTCATTGATTTTAATACTTCCAGAAATCTTCGATTTTTTCCAGCTTTTTCTTGTAAATTCTTCCGGAAAATGCCAGATGTGGAAGTTCATAGAACTCACATTTTTTCGGACAGATCGGACGGTACAATGGATCTGCTGCTATGATATCTGCATCTTTTAAAGCTTCTTCCATGTCTTCCTCTCCAAGGACCTGCCGGCTTGTTCGAAACAATAAACCTTCCGTCTCCTGTAACGGGCATAATACATGAACTGGTATTCCATATTTCTGTTCAATAGCCAAAGCCAGTGACTCTGTCGTGACCGGTTCACCGATCAGCATAACTTCTTTATCGTTTTTGCCGCTTCCCGGCTGCTCCTTATCCGAATTTTCTTCACGTAATCTTTTATATGGGTATCGTTCTTTCTTCTCCAATGCCTGTACGATTTCTTCTGTAAATGTTCCTACTGGCGTCCCAACTACATATGGCATTTTATATTCTTTTTCCAGATATTTTGCGGTGCGCAGTCCCACGGAAGATACAACAAGATTTACTTCTGCTTCCAGTGCATGGCTCAATACTTCAAGATCATCTCCCATCGCCCAGGTTGATAACACCTTCCAGCCACATTTTTCCAGATTTTTTTTCATATATCCGGCACGGCTATATGCTCCAAAATCAAGTGGCGTGACACCAAGAAGATTAACCGTATGTGGCTGTATATTTTTCTCTTCGCAAACTGCCTTTGCAGGCACAAACTGCCTTGCAATCTGCTCCAGAGCTAGTCCTGCACCATATACATAATCGTGCATACCATTGGTCGGTACAGAAAATGTAGGAATCCCAAGTTCCTGTTCCAACACTTCTGCCAGTGCCGGGAAATCTGTTCCGTTCATATATGGAATCGGCGATCCGGCAAGTGCAATAAACCTCGGTTTTAATTCCCGTGCTGCATCCATGATATCATTCAGGAACTTTTCATCATTTCCCATGATTGCATCGATTTCGGTAAGTCCCGAGATGTAGATCAGGCTGTCCTGGTCATACCAGCGGATCTCATCATGTGTATTATAAGTAGAATTACAGCCGGACGGATCATGCATCACTGTCATACCGCCCAGTTCATAAAGTGCAGAACAGACACCCGACACATCCGCCGTGTAAATTGGTATAATTTTGTATGTCTGTCTCATATGCAGCTTTCGCACCCCCATCCTTTTCGCACAACCAGATCCTCCACTTCTTTTTCTTCTTCGTAAGCCCGGATCATAAGTTCTGCCATTTTCCGGATTCCATCAAATCCATACCACCCTGCACCTTCAACTACATTCACAAAATATGGGCTCTGGGTGAACCATGCTGCTTTTTGTCCCAGTGCCAGCACTTTTTCTTCATGCTTTCTTGGAAGCACGCGCATCTTTGGCTGAATGGTCGCGCGAAGCTCCAGTTTTGGCGCATGTTTGCTAAGCCAGTAAAATTCCTGTTCTTCCTCTGGGCTTACACCATCCAGATAAACAGCTTCCACACAAAATCCATGTTCTAAAAGATATTTTGCCAGTCCAAGCGGTCTCGGATGCATGAGATAGTCGATGACGATTGGTGTATCTCCAACAACTTCTCTTACTTTTTTAATAGTTTCTTCGCAAGCTTCAATCTCTTTTTCGTAATAGGAATCTTTTTGTGCATCTATCAACACATTTAATGTCTCTATCTGTTCTTCAGACGTCTGAATTATCTTAGATACCAGTGTCTTTTCCAGTATCTCTGCCAGTCTTTCCATCTGCTGCTTTATCTCTTCATAGTTAAAACTTGCCGGCATGTAAATGTGTTCTCGTCCCAGTCTTTTTGCCAACGTCTGCGCCCCGTATTTTGCTGTCGGATAGATAGAAAGAAATATATTTGCTTCACCAAGTTTCTCATACTTGTCCCATGTATCACAAGTCGTAATCTCTCTGAATTCACAGCCACATTTTTTCAGGAATCGTTTGATGTCAGAAGTTTCGTCCAATGGGAAATTATGTCCAAGCAACGTGACGATATGTGGATCTGCTTTCTGTTCTTTTAATGGATCATACATTGCTTTTCGCAGTTTCTGATCTGGTGTCAGACCAGTTTTTTGCATAATCGGATCCATATAGCAGCGTACAAATGCAATTTCCGGGAAACGCCTGTCAAGTTCCTCATAGACCATCTTAAGATCACAGCCAAGAAAATGGTGGAGGCACACGGTAAATAACAGTACTGCTTTTGGTTTTCGTTCCAGTTTCTTCAATACATCTGTGACGCCTTCAATTGTGACATCCTCCAGATTTCCGTTCAACAGATCGTCTTCTTCGATGATCACGTATGAAAAACGATCTGACGCATTCATCTCGGCCGCCGTCAACACAACACCACGCATACAGTTATCCGCACAGACATATATCTGAATCGTCTCTGGCATCAACATTCCGGTGTGTACAATATTCCAGTTTCCATGAACCGGAGAGTTAAACTCCAATCCTGGATGAAATGGTGCCGGATAGGACGCATCTTTTATTCTGATCATGGCTCCTTCCAAAGTTACATGACTTTTCTCCATTTCCGTCTGCCCTACTCTTTTTAACATAACTCTCCTCTCTAAATTCTTTGCCACTACATTTCACATTTGTTCAAGAATACCCTGGCAGCTTAGTTCTTACATATCGCCAGAACCGCCTCGCTCAGAGCACGGTATTCATCTGCCATCTCACTGTCAGGATAACACTCCATCAACGTTTTTTTCTGCTCTTCGGCCTTCATTACAAGTTCGCTTCTGGAGAGGTACCCAATAGTACTACTATGGAAGTCTTCTGCCAGTTCCTGCACTTTTTCTTCTTCTCTTGGCACATTTCTCCGGTTCAGAATAAATCCGCCAAGTTTTGCATATCCACGATTCTGGAAGCGTTCCAGTGCCATTGCAATGTTCGCTCCAGCATGAATGGACATATTTTCTCCTGAAGTTACAACAAATACATAGTCTGCATACCCACTTCGCATAGGCATGGAAAATCCGCCACACACTACATCTCCAAGTACATCATAAAGAACAACGTCAGGTTTGTAGACTTCATATGCTCCGGTCTCTTTTAGTTTCTCCAGTGCAGTGATAATTCCGCGTCCTGCACAGCCAAGTCCCGGGGTCGGTCCTCCTGACTCCACACAGACAACTCCTTTGTATCCGATTCTTGTAATCTCTTTCAAAGTCACATTGCCTTTTTTCTCATTATAGATATCCAATACTGCCGGCATAGGTTCTCCATCGCGCAAGGCAATCGTAGAATCCGCCTTTGGATCACAGCCAATCTGCATAACTGATAATCCTTTTTCAGCCAGCGCGACCGCCATATTGGATACTGTCGTAGATTTTCCGATACCGCCTTTGCCATAAACTGCAATTTTTAACATGATAATTCCTCCGGTTTGGTGATGACATTGGAGTAAGCAGTCTTTGCCGACACTCCCTTAAGACGCCCTATTTTTCCAGAAAGCGCACTGATCACATCCTGCGGCGCATCAATCGCAATACTGATAATATGGATTCCTTTTTGACGGTACGGGATTCCCATTCTTCCAATAATATATTTTCCAGACTCATGCAGATATTGATTCAACTGCTCCGTCGCCTCCGGGTTTTCTACAATAATAGAAATCACTGCTACTCTTGTTTCCATACTTTCTCTCCCTGCTCTTATTTCTAAGTAATCTGATCTTAGCAGATTCTCGGCAATAATTCTCCGCCTGGCTGTGGCAATAATGCCTGGGTTCCAATCTCCGTCATCATTACAACTTTTCCCGGCTGTTCTTCTGTAATTTCACCAATAATAGTAGCATTTTCTGAATATGGGCACTGACGCAATGTCTCCACAATCTTCGTTGCTTCTTCCTTCGGTGCAATGATGACCATAGTTCCTTCACATGCAAGATACAATGGTTCCAGTCCCAACATGCCACAGACACCCCTTACTTCCGGCTGAACCGGAATATTGGCGCTGTCAAGCTGTACGCCTACCTGGCTCTGCTTCGCAATTTCATATAATACAGTTCCCACGCCGCCACGTGTCGCATCACGAATAACATGCAGATCGTGTGTCCTGTTCATCACTGCTTCCACCGTCTTCCAAAGGGGTGCACAATCACTCTTGATATCGGCCTCAATTCCCAAATCTTCTCTCTCAAGCAGGATTGTACAGCCATGACGTCCGATATCTCCTGTTACAATAACCGCATCACCGGGTTTCGCAAGCTCGCCGCCGACTTTAACTCCACCTTCAATCTGTCCCATTCCTGTTGTTGTGATAAATACTCCGTCCACCTGCCCTTTTCCGGCTACCTTTGTGTCACCGGACACGATGTGAACACCTGCTTCTTTGGCGGTTTTTTCCATTGCTGACGCAATTTCTTCCAGTTTGTCCATTGGAAATCCTTCCTCAATGACAAATGCACAGGTCAGATACAGCGGCTTTGCTCCCATACACGCCAGATCATTGACCGTTCCGCAGATAGACAGTTTTCCGATATTTCCCCCCGGGAAAAATGCAGGCGATACGATAAATCCATCGGTGGACACTGCCATTTTCCCAACTGGCGGATTTAACACAGCCGCATCATCCGCAGTCAGATCCGGATTTGCAAAATGTGCCGCAAATATGTTATCGATTAATTCTGATGTCTGACGTCCTCCGGCACCATGTGCCATGGTGACTGTCTGATCTTTTATTCCATTATTCATAATATATCACTCCCAGCTTTTATTTCATTTTCTCTGCTTCGCCGTACATATAGTACGCGGAACATGCACCTTCTCCTGACACCATGCATGCACCGATCGGATGCTGTGGTGTACAGACCTTACCAAATACCTTACAATCAGAAGGTTTACATTTTCCCTGAAGAACCTCTCCGCACCGGCATGCAGGATTTGCTTTTCCCTGAATCGGCGGGATCTTGTATTTCTTCCGTGCGTCAAATGCACTCCATTCCTCTTGAAGTCTCATTCCTGAACCTTTGATCACGCCAAGACCTCTCCATTCACTATCACAAGGTTCCATCATCTCTTCTACCAGCTTCTGCGCCTGCGGGCTTCCATCCTCTGTTACTACACGCGGATAACAATTTACAAAAAATGGCCCGCCTTCCTGAAACCGTACCAGTGCTACTGCCAGCGCTGTCAAAAGTTCTTTTGCCGTAAATCCTGCTACCACACCGCTGACTCCTTCTTTTGCCAGTTCTTCGCACAGCTTCGTCCCGGTGATTGCATTGACATGTCCCGGATACAGGAAAATGTCTGCGCTTCCCTTCAATGCTTCATATGCCTGTGGCATCGTTTTATTCGCTGTCAGAATCGAGTAGTTCGTCAATCCCTCTTCTCTTGCTTTTTTCACAGAAAGACAGGCAGACGGAGTGGTGGTCTCAAATCCGACTGAAAGGAATGCAACCTGCTCCTTTGGATGTTCTTTGGCATACTCCTTCGCATCTGCCGGAGAATAAACAATACGGATTTTCGCACCCTTCTCTCTTGCCCCGGCAAGACTCATATTCGTTCCCGGTACACGTACCAGATCACCAAATGTACAGATCGTCACTTGTCTTTCCAGCGCCAGATAAATTGCTTCATCGATAAATCCGACCTGTGTTACACAGACCGGACACCCCGGTCCCGAAATCAGTTCTACCTGTTCTGGCAATAGTTTCCGGATTCCAAGTCTGAAAATCTCATGTGTATGGGTTCCACACACTTCCATGATCCGCACCGGAGGGCCATCATAGCCTTCGATGATCTCTCTGGCTGTTTTCTTTTTTTCTTCCATTACAATAAATCCTCCATGAGCTGATCTGTCTCACTTTCATCTTCATCCGTAATCTTCGCGATTGCAACTCCTGCATGTACCATTACATAATCTCCCGGCTCCAGTTCATCCAGAAGTTCCGCAGAAACCTCCCTCTTTGCTCCATCAGCATCTACCACTGCCATGCCTTCATTTATTCGCACTACCTTTGCTGATAATCCAACACACATGCTCTTAACCTCCCATAATCTATTCTTTTTATCTTTCAAGATCTGTTTTTACTTTACATTTTTACTATCTGTCTGCTTCTTTTTATTCAGATATGCCATGCCGTAAACTGCCTGGCCAAGCCCGATACCGCCATCATTTGGTGGAATCAGATGATGCCGCAATACCTGGAACTTTCGATTTAAAAGTTCCTTTTCCACGAGTTCCAGCAATAGACGGTTCTGAAATACGCCGCCGCTTAGCGCCACCTGATTACATTTCTTCTGCGTTCGTACATTTTCGCAGGCAGCGCAGATTTCCATTGCAAGCAACTGATGAAATATATACGCAAGCTTTCCGACATCTTCCCCTTGTCTTCTTCCCTCGATCATCTGCCAGACAATTGCATTCGTCTGCAAGAAAATATGTTCATGCTCCTTAACATCTGTATGCTTACCATTCTTAGCATTTGGGGCATTCTTGACATTCCCGGCATTTTTGGCGTTTTTGGTATTTTCCGTATTCTTTGCCTCATGTTCTTTCTGCCATGCCTCTGCTGCGAATTCCAGTGCCATGGACGCTTCCCCTTCAAATGTAGAACTTTTTTGAATCCCCAAGATTGCACTTACTGCGTCAAACAACCTTCCTGCACTTGTAGACTCAATTGCATTCAAATGTCGCTGTGCCATAGTAAGAATCACATTTGCTTCCGGTTCGGTACATAATTCCAATTCTTTTATGATATTTTTTGCTTTTTCTTTCTCCCTCACAAGTCCACCAATGATGGAGACTGCAATACGAAATCCTTCTTTGGAAGCAATGTCTCCGCCTACATGCCAGAATGGCTCAATACTGCCTATTCGTTTGAAATGTTCATAATCTGCGTACAGAATCTCACCGCCCCAGATAGTACCATCCGTTCCATATCCGGTCCCATCAAAGGAAACGCCAATGACTGGACCTGCGCAGTCATTTTCCGCCATACAGGATAAAATGTGCGCATAATGATGCTGCACTTGTATCATTGGCAGCTCCATTTCATGCGCCACCATTGTGGAATTGTACTTCGGATGCAGATTTGCCACTACAAGCTCCGGCTCTACTTCCAGCAAAGCAGTCAGTCGCGTAATCGTCTCCCGAAGCGCTTTTACCGTCCGAAGGTCTTCCAGATCTCCTACATACGGCGCCGGATAAAACCGGTCATCATGTCCAATACAACATGCATTTTTCAATTCTCCACCCACAGCAAGTACCTGCCCTTGCCACGCTTTTGAAAGCATATATGGGAGTGGTGCATACCCCCGGCTTCTTCGGACCATATACGGTTCTTCCCGGTAAAAATCCATCACGGAATCGTCTGCACGGATACGGATCTTCCGGTCATGAGAAAGTATGCAGTCGCATAAATGTGACAGTTCCTCTTTTGCTTCCCGGTCATCTCTGCAAATTGGTGCACCGGAAATATTTCCACTGGTCATCACGAGAAAATCCGGCATCTGAATGCCGTCATCATACTGAAATAACAATAGTTGAACCGGTGCATAAGGAAGCATTATCCCCACCTTCGGATTAAAAGGAGCTACCGATTTTGCAAGTTTGCTTACGCCTTCTTTTTTATCCAGCAACAGTATCGGTTTTTGATGCCCGGTCAGTATCTTTTCCTGTTCTTCGCTAAGTTCACATACACTGCGCACCGCCTCTTCGTTACGTGCCATCACTGCAAATGGTTTGACCGGACGTTTTTTTCTTGTCCGCAAAAGTTCCACGGCTGATTCCTTTGTCGCATCACAGCACAAATGAAACCCACCGATTCCTTTGACTGCCACAATTCCGCCTTCCGCGATTACACGTCTGGCGTAAGTAACCGCGTCTCGTCCTCGTTCACTTCTTTCTGCCAGATACACCTGTGGTCCACAATTATTGCAGCAAACAGGCTGTGCGTCAAATCTGCGGTCCTCTGGATCATGGTATTCGTGTGCACAGTCCGGGCACATTGGAAATTCTTTCATACTGGTACGTTCCCGGTCATACGGAAGTGCATCTAAAATAGTCAGTCTCGGTCCGCAGCATGTACAGTTAATAAATGGATGCAGATACCGTCTGTTCCCCGGCTGATACATCTCTTCCTTGCACTCTTCGCAGATTGCAATATCCGGAGAGACAAAGATTTCCCCTTTCGTCTTTTCGCTCTCAACAATCTGAAAATCTTTATAAATTTCCGGATTTTCAACGTCTTCTATATTCATCTTCAAGATTGCTGCACGTTTCGGAGACTGTTCACGGATCATGGTCACAAATCTATCCACCTGTGCTTCTGGCGCCTGTGCGAAAATCTCTACATAAGGGCCTTTGTTACTGACGCTCCCATGGATATTACAAGTCGTTGCGTGACGGCTTACGGTTGGACGAAAACCGACTCCCTGAACAATTCCGTAGACACGGATTCGTCTGGTCACTGTTTCTTTCATCTCTACGCCTCCCGCTTTTTCATTTCCTCACGCAATTTTCCTGACACGGCAAAATGTGTGGCATCTATAAAAATTCTTTTTCTTTCCGTCTCATGTGCATCTGCCACACAACCTGTTCCAGCCATTTTATAAGCATCTTCAGTCATGCGTTTCATCATCGGATCCGCAAAAACAATGTCGTAATCCTCTTCATTGACAAGCTCCATATAATCATCTTCTTCTCGAAGTGAAATGTCACCTTCTTCGGAGAGTTCCTGCTTCATCATGAACCAGCTTGCTACCGCAATAACTGCATTGTTATCAACAGATGGATCCCCATTTACTTTCTGGCATCTTCGTCTGATTTCTGCACGCATTGCATTTCCAATAACCTGTTGATGCACAATCAGGATTTTCTTTCTCCGATAATCCATATCCGGAACCAGCTCTTCTACAATTGGGTAAGTGACCTCATAAGGTGTGCCAAATGTTTTTTCCAGATATTTCGCAGCTTCCAGAGCCGCCGGGGAAACTACAATATTTTTTTCAACCTCTCCTGCTGTTCGATGATTATCAAGACCATCCGTGCTCCGGCAGACATTTTCTCCCATGCAGTAGCAGATTGCTTCTTTTCCTTCTTTTTCCTGGTAATATTCTCGAATCTTCTTTGGTGCCTGAAGGTCACTTATGTCCTGCGGCGTTAATCCAAGAACCCCGATCTTTCCCTGTTTTTTCTCAATATCCAGATTCGGCTTAATTCTTTCACTTGCCTTATCAATCATTTCCTTTTCTGCAAATGTCCGGGAAAGCTCCAGCCATGCTTTTTCTTCGCCCACATCATATAATTCCATACCATCTGTATCAATGGTGATAACAGGCATATTTAATTTTTTCTCGCACATTCTTCCAAGTGCCTTGTAATCCGTTCCGATTACTGCCGGAACCGGTGTCCCGATGATTGCTACAAACTTTACATCGAGCTTTGAAGCTGCATCCACCAGCTTCTCCACCAGACGGTCATCTCGTCCGAGAATTGCGTCCATATCACGCAGTCCCGCACTGAACAAGGCACTTTTTTGTTCAAACCAGCGCGGCTCATCGAAACCACATACATTTCCTGTACAGCCGCCGGCGTCACAGATTGCGATCAGTCCCCCAAGTTCATATAACACAGACACCGCACCAGACTGATCCGGTGCAAATGGTGTCAGATATTTTCTAAGTCCTCTCACTATACTACCTCCAGTAATTGTTCGAATAATCTTCTCACTCCTGCATATCCATATGGCTGTTCTTCCCCGTTCCACATGACATATGGACAATCCGGATGATAATAACAGGCATCTTTTCCGATTGCCAGATTCACATCGCTTTTCGCCGGGTCATAATAAATCATCGTCGGTTCCATATTGGAAAATACTTTCGTCTCTGGACTTATTTTTGCCAGAGAACGAATGTATGTGAAGTTCTCCACCGTGATTGTCCCGTAAATTTCCGGTACAGAAAATCCGTAACGTATCAAGGCTAATGATAGTTCAAATGGATCAGCGTTCAGGCATTCTCCGATTGCAAAAGAAGCATCCGGACACTTCTGCCGGAATTTTTCCAGTGCATCTTCTGCCTGCTTTTTATATTTTTCATCATAAAATGCAACACCGAGTGCATTACCAAGTGCATGATACTGGTTTTCAATCTTGTCTATCTGATAGAGCCTTCGAAGCTCGATAAATGGAATTTGAAGCCGGTTGTGAAAATCTTCTGCTGCAAATCTTGCTTCGTGGTGCAATACCAGATTGAAATTCGCTTCTGACATAGTCTGATATTCCATATAATCCTTACATTTGGAAATCTCATGAATCGTCTTCACTCCCGCACTGTGCAGCAAATCATAAATCTCACAGTCATCCACAAGCGGCGAGAAAAATCCCAAAAGATTGACTACATTGCCTTTCTTTTTTCCTGGCTCAAGCAGTGAATATAAGGACTGCCTTACATGCACCATCGGTGGTTTTCGTCCTTCTCTTGTAAGTGCATACATATAACAAGGTCTGACCGGAATCTCTACCCGTTCTTCCGCCTTTTTGCACACCCGATCCATATCCGTTCCAAGAAGGGCATCCACACAGGTAATGCAGATCATAACGACCGACGGTTTTTTCGGACAGACACTGCAGATCTCCTCTACTGCTTTCGGAATCTTTTTCAAATGTCTTCCCGTCACAATATCGGTCTCGTCCATCATCAGATAATAAAACCGGTCATTATATTCTTTCATAGAACTGATTAGTGAAGTATTCCTTCCACAACACCCCGGAGCTACGATCAACATAATAGAATCTGGCACTGCAAGACCGGCACGCTTCACGCCAAAGCCTTCTGCTCCCGGTGAATTGAATGCCAGTGTAGCCGGCGAACTGTAGATCAGATGCTTATGTGACTGAAACTGTGTCGGAATCTGTTCCAGACCAAGCCTGCTTAGTTCTTTCGTTGTACAGAAAAATGCTTCTTTTTCTATTCTATCTTTTTCCGCTTTCACGCTGTTCACTTTTTGAGCTTCTGCTCCTATATTTGAAATTCCCACCATCTCTTACTCCTCGCTTTCCAGTAATTTTTTTGCGAGGTCATAGAATCTTCCACTGATCTCTGACTCTGAATTTCCTTCAATCACCGTCTGTCCTTGATCTTCGTAACGGATTATCTCATCGCTTCTTGGAATCTCTCCTACGATTGGAATTCCGCTTTCCTTTGAAAATGCCTGCACTTTTTGTACCTCATTTTCCACGTTTCTGTGATTCAGCACAATGCCAAACACACGTGCGTAGCTTCGGTCTTCAAAATTACGAACTGCGCTGGAAATATTATTAGCCGCATACAACGCCATCTTTTCTCCGGACGTTACAATCAATACTTTTTCTGCATAGCCTTCCCGAATCGGTGCTGCAAAGCCGCCACACACAACATCTCCAAGAACATCGTAGAGCACTACATCCGGCTTATACGTCTCAAAAAGTCTCAAATCTTCCAGAAGCTGGAATGTTGCGATAATACCTCTGCCGGCGCATCCTAGTCCCGGCGTCGGACCGCCCGTTTCTATACAGAGTACGCCGCCAAATCCTTCCTTGGAAATATCTTCTAATTTCTCCGGTTCTTCGTCTTCCTCCCGCATATAGTTCATGACCGGACGAAGAGGCTTTCCTTCCAGCAGATTAATTGTAGAATCTGCTTTCGGGTCACAGCCTATCTGAATGACTCTTTTCCCCATTGTAGCAAATGCTGCCGCCAGATTAGAAGTTACTGTGGATTTCCCTATTCCACCTTTTCCGTAAATCGCTACCTTTAACATGTCTTCCTCCCAATTTTCCCCAACGAAAAAGGACCTTTCTCCTTCCGGAAAAAAGTCCTTATATCTGCCACTAAAGTAGTATTCACCCTGAGAAATCTGTACAGATGCGATTTCTGCATGATGGATTCTTGTACAAGGAAGAGACACTTTCCCCAATTGTATCTTCCCCGTGTCTGATATATTCGACTATTCCCGCTCGGATCACCTTGCCGTCAGAGTCTTTTTCATTATCTTCTTTTAAATTTTCTTCTTTTAAATTATCTTTTTTTATTATAACCTGTCAAACTACTTTTGGTCAACATATGCTATTTTATTCACAAAGCTATTTTTTCTTTTTCGGCAAAAACAAACTCAACAACAGAGAGACTACAAACACACCTGCCACTGCATTTCCATTGAAGATATCTCCCACCTCATGTGGAAATGCACCGAAGAAGTTGCCGGATGTCTGTGTCAGTCCTACACCGATTGCAAATGCCAGTGATACAATGACCATCGTCCGGTCATCGAACTCACACTCTTTGAGCATCTTGATTCCTTCATACATAATAGAACCGAACATCATAACTGTACAGCCGCCAAGAACTGCCTGTGGCAGGGAATTAAAAAATGCTCCCAGCGGCGGGAAAAGTGATGACAAAATCAAAATAAATGCTCCCATCAAAATCGTAAACCGGTTGATGACCTGTGTCATCGTTACAAGTCCTACATTCTGGCTGAAAGAAGTCAACGGCAGACATCCAAAACAGCCGGAAAGTGCACTGGAGAATCCATCTACAGCAAGTGACCCCTGCAATTCTTCCATCTTAATCTCACGATCCAAGGCACCGGTACATACGGCGCTTGTTGCACCAGTTGTCTCTGCCGCAGATACAAGGAATACAATAGCAATTGTCAAAAATGCTCCCAGATCAAAGATTGGTTTATGGCTGGTCAAAAATACCAGCTTCGGCAGACTGAAGGCTCCAACTTCCTGTACAGTCTTTGTAATTCCGGAAAAGTCTACCATCGGCGCAATACCTGCAACCGTAAAAATGATTGCTAACAGATATCCAAGAATCAATCCTACCAGGACATTCAGATTCTTATATACCCCTTTCAGCAAATATCTGGCCACCAGGCATACAATCAGTGTAAATGCTCCAACAACCAGATGATACCATGCACCAAAATCAGCAACTCCGGTTCCACCGCCCCAGGAATCCATACCTACGGACAATAACGAAAGTCCGATTGCGATAACTACACACGCGGATACGACCGGTGTCAGGAAACGCTTCCAGTATCTGGCACTAAGACCTACCAGTCCTTCAAAAATACCACCTAAAATAACAGCACCAACCATCCCTTCATATCCAAGTTCCGGATTGGTACAGATTACTAACAGGCTTCCCAGAAACGTAAAGCTGACTCCCATAACTATCGGAAGCCCCGACCCGATCTTCCATACCGGATATAACTGCATACATGTTCCGATACCTGCCACGAACATCGCACATTGTAAAAGCTGTGTAATCTCTGCAGAAGTCAGGTGTTCCCCTGTTCCTCTTACAAGCGCGGCACTGCAAACGATCAGCACCGGCGCCAGGTTTGATACAAACATAGCCAGTACGTGCTGCAGCCCGAATGGAATTGCTTTTTTAAGTGGCACTCTTCCATTCAGCCGGTATATATTCTCCGTACTGACATCTGCCACTTTTTCTTCTTTGTTTGTTGTACTCATTGTTTTGTTCCTCTCAAATCCTTTTTCTTACTTTTATTAGTCCGGTCTACTCAACCTTACCAATCTCACTAAACGGCCAATAGCGGAAAACAGCCTTTGCAAGAATCGCATCTTTGTCTACAAAATGATTCTTCCAGTACCTGGAATCCAAACTGTTATTACGATTGTCCCCCATCATAAAATAAGAGTTTTCGGGAACTTCATATGGCCCGAAATCTCCGATTGGTACTTCGTTGCAGAAACTATCATCCAATGGCTTCTCTGATCCATCTATGTACACTTTTCCATCCTTTACTTCCACAGTCTCCCCAGGCAGACCAATAACTCTTTTTATAAATATCTTAGATGGATCATCCGGATATTTAAAAATGACGATATCAAACCTCTGCGGATCTTTTGATTTGTATGCAAGCCTGCTGCCGATGATCCGGTCTCCCTTCATAATTGTTGTCTGCATTGATTCAGAAGGAATCACCGCATTGATATAGACCAGTTTATTTAGTGCGAACACGACCAGAAAAATAATAAGAAATGTCTTGGCATAATCCCATATCGTTGCAAGTACCCCTTCTTTTTCCGGTTCATGTTTCCCTTTCTTTCCACTCATATATATCTTCCCTTCTACTTGAACATTCTCTTTTCAAAATATCATGTGTTACAGCTCACAGGATGTTTCTATTCTACCACACATTGCCCTATGCAGGAAACTAATTTCTATTTCTATTTTTCAATGCTTCCAGTTATGGCAAAAATGGCAAAAATCACATTTTCATCTTGCTTTTACGTTTTTTCAGGTCTATAATAACTGGTAAATCGGAACGTTTCATGCAATACATATCATTCTATGGGCATTCCGAAAATTACATACGGGGAGCTGGTGAAAACCGGCTGAGAGGAAGCGTAATTCCGCTTCGACCCATAACCTGATTTGGATAATGCCAATGTAGGGAACATATCTTAACGCAATATTTAAGGAAGATGCTCTACGCACCTTCTTTTTTTGCGTTATTTCATCAGGAAAGTGTATTTCCTGTCAAACCCAAAAGCGATACATTGGGGACACCACCTTGTACCGCTATAGAAAAACTCAGACAAAAAAATGAAAATGGAGGCAAAATGAACATGAGAAACTACACTACACAAATGGATGCAGCCAGAAAAGGAATTCTCACGCCTGAAATCAAGACCGTTGCTCAAAAAGAGCATATGTCCACTGACGAGATGATGAAGCTCGTTGCTGAAGGCAAGGTTGCAATCTGTGCCAACAAAAACCACACATGTCTGAATCCGGAAGGCGTCGGCAGTATGCTTCGCACGAAGATCAATGTAAATCTCGGAGTCTCAAGAGACTGTAAAGATTACGATATCGAAATGCAGAAAGTGATGAGTGCTGTAAATCTCGGAGCAGAGGCCATTATGGATTTATCCAGCCACGGCAACACTCAGCCTTTCCGGCAGAAGCTGACACACGAATGTCCGGCAATGATCGGAACTGTTCCGGTCTATGACAGCGTCATCCACTATCAGAGAGATCTTGCTACTCTGACTGCACAGGATTTCGTCGATGTAGTACGTCTTCACGCTGAGGACGGTGTGGACTTTGTAACACTGCACTGTGGAATCACCCGCAAAACTATTGAACAGATCAAAAAACACAAACGTAAAATGAATATCGTAAGCCGCGGAGGAAGTCTTGTATTTGCATGGATGTGCATGACCGGAGAAGAAAATCCGTTCTATGAACATTTCGACGAAATTCTGGATATCTGTGAAGAATACGATGTTACCATCTCCCTTGGTGATGCATGCCGCCCAGGATGTCTGGCCGATGCCACAGACGTATGTCAGATTGAAGAGCTTGTACGCCTCGGCGAACTGACAAAACGTGCATGGGCACATAATGTACAGGTCATGGTCGAAGGTCCTGGACATGTACCACTTGACCAGGTCGCAGCCAATATGAAAGTTCAGCAAAGCATCTGTATGGGCGCTCCATTCTACACACTTGGACCACTCGTCACAGATATTGCTCCTGGATATGACCATATTACTGCTGCCATTGGAGGCGCAGTTGCTGCCATGAACGGTGCTGCTTTCCTTTGCTACGTAACACCTGCCGAGCATCTGGCACTGCCAAATGTAGACGATGTAAAACAAGGCATCATCGCTTCTAAGATTGCCGCCCACGCCGCTGACATTGCCAAAGGTATCCCTGGTGCAAGAGATATTGATGATAAAATGGCTGATGCACGCCAGAAACTGGACTGGGAAGCACAGTACGCCTGTGCTCTTGACCCGGATACTGCAAGAGCGATCCGCGACAGCCGTCGTCCGGAGGATGACCACAGTGATACATGCAGTATGTGTGGCAAATTCTGTGCCGTACGAAGCATGAACAAAGCACTTGCCGGCGAATACATCGATATTTTATAATTCACCTGCCACTTATAGCAGGAATCTTCTCAGGAGATAGAATACATAAGAAAAAGGAATACATAGAAAAAGCTTCCAGATACAAATACATTTCATCTGGAAGCTTTTTCTCTAAAAGCCGTTTTATTTATTTTCCTTTTTCCATCTCTTATGAATGTCATTCAGATACTTTTTATTGTACGCAGCCCATTCGTACTGTGACATATACTCCCCTTTATATGCATTCATAACCTCTGCATCTTTTTTATTGAATTTGTAATAGTCACAGTCGATCATCTCCGGAACAATGGCAATATTATTGTAGCTTTTCTCTATTACGTCTTCTGCTTCCAGCTCCTTCAACGTCTGTTGCAGTGATGACAAAATCTTCTGAATATACCACTGTTGTTTTTTATCATAGGGTTCATTTTCAAATAAAACTGCTGCCAGTTCCTTCACTGAGCAGGAAGAACCGTTGCGGTCCACCAAATATGCCATTACCTCTTTCGCCTTCGATCTGCTGAAATGTGCCGGCTTTCCAGTTCTGTCATATACTTCAAAATTGCCAAAGCACTGAAATTTCAGTCTTGGTTCATTTTCAGCCGGCAATGGATAGCGAAGATCTTCCGTCTCTTTTCTGACTTTCCCGGCCGTCACCGGTTTTTCAATATAACCGCTGGCATGCATTGCCATTGCGTCTTTTGTGTACTCATCATATCCGGTAACAAAGATAATATTAATGTCCGGAATAATTTCTTTTAACTGTTTTGCCACATCGATGCCGCTCACACCACGCATACAGATATCTAAAAATGCGATTTTACATCTCGTCTCCTTTGCAAACTCCAGTAATCTGGACGGTTTGCTAAACGGGTAAATATTCGCTTCCGGGCATACCTCCCGGACAGCTTCGCACGTCATCTCCAATGCCAGTGGTTCATCATCTGCTATTATAATGTTCATGATTGTCCCCCTTTCGGTAAATTAATTCGTATTTTAGTTCCTTTTCCCTTCTCACTGTAAATATCTACAGTCCCATTGCACATCTTCTGAAACCGGATTCTTGCATTACGAACTCCTATGTGCTGTCTTCCATCACTTTGTTCTTCCATCTTTGATGTATCAAACCCGACTCCGTCATCTATGACGCAAAGTTCAATCTGTTCTTCATTCTCTCTTGTCGTAATTCGAACAGTTCCCCCATCTTCTTTCTGTCCAACTCCCCAGTTTATTGCATTCTCAACAAAAGGCTGCACAGATAACATTGGTACTTTAAAATCAGTTTTCTGCAGATCATATTCTACATGTAGATCATCTCCAAATCGAAGCTGTTCCAGATATAAATATATTTTAACATATTTTAGTTCTTCTTCAAATGGAATTGATTCTTTTTTATCTATTGCGTTTATATGATTGCGCCAGTAATCCGCAAAATTGATGATCGCTTTCTTCGCTTCTTTTGGATCTTTGCTGCAAAGCTGCGCCAGTGCTGTCAGCGAATTATATAGGAAATGTGGCTGGATCTGGGCGATCATCATCTGCATCTGATTCATGGACAATTCATGTTCCTGCTGTATCAGAAGCTTTTCCTGTTCCACGATTCGATCATACTGTGCCATATGGACACTAATGCAAATATAGATCAGCGCCAGCGTTGTCGCCAGATTAAATGTGGTTGATTTCCAAAGCATTTGTGCTGGAATCGATGCAATCGGTATCAATCCGTACATAAGAAGGCTTAGCACATCATGTCTGACAAGTGCTTTCCTGTGTTTTAACAAAATCACAATGTTTCCACACATCACAATAATACAATAAAACTGACACAGCCAATACATCGAACCTTGTGTATAATTCCCCTGTGTGTCCAGATAATAAAACTTCCCACTGATATCACTGGTGATCCATAATATGATTGCAATCACTGTTGACAGCATGACCAGATATACGTAAGTATTTCCAATCATCTCATGTTGATAGATTGTCTCTTTTACATAATAGGTATAGACCATACATTCCAGAAAGAGACAGGTAAATGTCAGATTCAACATAAATAGAAGCCACACTTCATTCTTTCCGAAATCCATAGCGGTCCAACTCAGTACATCTGCCGTAAGTACGATCATGTGAATCACAAGCCAGATGATCAGAATATAATCTAATGTATTCCTCTTTGCATTCTTCGATGTAACATGTTTAATTCCACGTTGCATTTTAATCTTTGCAATACATGCAAACAGCAATACGAATGTAACTAATGCTGCGAAACTTTCCAAAGCGGTATTGGTAAAAGCTATTTCACCCGACATAAAAATCCCTCCATTTTTATTATCTGCATAATTTTTTGTCTATCATTTGACATCTTGTAAAAAGAAAAGGATCCTTCTTTCTCGAAGAACCCTTATATGCACATCTATATAAAAAAGAAGCTGGAAATCGGACTTGAACCGACGACCCCTTCATTACGAGTGAAGTGCTCTACCAACTGAGCTATTCCAGCAAATGTTGTGATTGACGTACGACAACCACAACTACTATTATATCGAATCTTCTCAGATTTGCAAGAACTTTTTTAGTTTCTGAAGCATTTTTTACTTCTTGCTTCTTATCAGTTCTCTTTTCCCATCTGGACAGTCAGATGCGGATATGCCATCTCAATCTCATTCTCATCCAGTTTCAGTTTGATTTCTTCCAGAATCCTCCATCTTGCATTCCAGTAATCTTCATTCTTCACCCATGCACGGGCACCAATGACTACCGAACTTTCTGCAAGTTCATGGACAAATACCAGAATTTCTTCATTCTTGATGGTCGCATCGTCCTGTCTGATAATCTCCTCAATGACCGCCTTTGCTTTTCGCAAGTCCGCTTCATAAGCAATATCTACTTTCAAATCCAGCTTTCTCTCCGCCTTAGCCGTTGCATTCGTCAGACTGTTGTTGGTCAGCATTCCATTTGGAATCACAATCGTTTTATTATCAACGGTCGATAACTTTGTATAAAAAATCTGAATTTCCTTTACCGTCCCTTCGTTGTGGTTTGTATCCTCAATAATATAATCTCCCACTTCAAATGGTTTCAGAAGCAGAATCAATACTCCACCTGCAAAATTAGAAAGGCTTCCCTGCAGAGCAAGACCGATTGCTACACCTCCAGAAGCAATAATCGCTGCCACTGAAGTTGTATCAACTCCTAATTTTGCTGCAATCATAAAAATCAACAGAAAATATAAAGAAAATTTCAAAACAGAGTCTACGAACTGCTCTACTCCTTTGTCTGCACTGGACCTTGCCAGCGATTTTCTCACAATTTTCCGTATAAATTGGATCAGAACACGCCCGATCATAAATACTGCAATTGCAATCAGCACTTTCACTCCAAATCCGATCAGGTCTGAAAGATGCTCCTGCAGATACTGCGTTGCCTGATTCACCTCATTCACTGCATCCTGTGTTGCATCTGTCACTCCTTTTGTCGCATCTGCCACCCCTTGTGACACATCCCCTGAATCCACTTTTAAGGAAGTCCCCTGTGTTGTTGCCAATTTTAACAACATGCTATTCATATTATTGTCTCCTGCTTTACTTTCTAGTTTACATTTTCATATCCAGTCTCTCTATTTCTTCAGGGCAAGAAATGCACTCAATGTTCCGCGTTCATTTCCTGTTGTTCTGTGTGAGAACAAAATATCCGGGTTGCAGTGTGTACATACATTGGTCACTGCAATATGCTCCGGAAGAATTCCTGATTCTAAAAAAACAGACTCATTTGCCTTCCATAAATTCAACTGATATTTCCCATTTTCTTTCTGATAAAAAATTTCAGGCCAGAGATTTTCGTCATAATTCTCACGGAATTTTTTAATAACATCTTCACTGACTTCATAACAATCCTGACAGATAGACGGTCCTACCGCTCCTAAAATATCTGCCGGATCACAACCAAACTCTTCCTCCATCTTTTCCACAGTTACTTTTCCAATCTTTCCAACTGTTCCTCTCCATCCAGAATGGCTCAGTCCAATGACTTTCTTCACCGGATCCACAAAATAAAGTGGTACACAATCTGCATAAGAAGTTACAAGACAGATTCCAGGCACGTCCGTAATCATTCCGTCTGTCTCAGGAAAGGACTGTCCCCTCTCCCTGGCGTACACGCGCTTTACATTCGTCGTATGTGTCTGCTGCGTATAAGTAAAATCTGCCACTTCTACGCCGATTGCCTGCGCAATCAGTTCACGATTCTTTTTCACCGCCTCCGGATCATCTCCTCTTGTCAGGCTGATGTTCATAGAACTGAAGCACCCGGTACTGACTCCACCCAGTCTGGTAGAAAATCCGTGGTTGACGATTCCTGTATTTTCCAAAAGCGGATAGGACAGATACGGCACACCGCCGCGCTGCCGCTCTGCAAATATCTGCTCATTGTTCTTATATTTTAATCCAAGACTCATATATTTCTCCTAACTTCATCTGTCCATACTTCGTTGCTGCATTTACATATCTTCAAATCCAAAAGCTACATTAACTACATCAGTGTAAATGCATCTTTATATAGCGTGATTTCTTCCTGACCCTCAGCTCCGGCTATGGCAACCACGTCGAATCTGCATGGTACGTCATCGTTCCCCTGCTTCATCAGAAAATGCATGGCACATTTTGCGATAGTCTGTTGTTTACGGGCATCGACTGCCTCTGCCGGATAGCCGCTTACACCCGTAGTTCTGTATTTCACTTCTACAAAGACAAGGTATTCTCCGTCTCTTGCAATCAGATCGATTTCTCCCAGCCTGCAGCGATAATTATATGTCACAATCTTGTATCCCAAAGATTCAAGATAAGCACCTGCTTTTCTTTCATAGCCGGTGCCTGTCCTGCGATTATTCTTCTTATACATAATTATGTATGAAAGATCTTCTGTGGATCGGTGTCGGTCCCAGTTCTTTTAACCCTGCAATATGTGCTTTCGTTCCATATCCTTTATTACTTGCAAAATCATACCCCGGCAGTACCTTGTCATATTCCACCATCAACCGGTCTCTCGTCACTTTTGCAATAATACTCGCTGCCGCGATAGAAATGCTTTTCGCGTCACCTTTGATGATCGGCACCTGCAAAATGTCTACCTGTGGAATCGTCACCGCATCATTTAACAAAATGTCCGGACGCACTTTCAGATTATCAATTGCCATACGCATTGCTTCATAAGTGGCCTGCAAAATATTAATTTCATCAATTCTCGCAGGACTTGCCATACCAATCCCCGTTGCTACCGCGCGGTTCATGATCTCGTCATACAGCATTTCACGCTTTTTTTCGGACAGCTTTTTTGAATCATTCAGATACAGGATCATATCATCTTTGGGCAGAATCACAGCTCCTGCCACGACCGGACCTGCCAACGGTCCTCGTCCGACCTCATCAATCCCGCAAATGTACGGATAATCCTTGTATTCTTCTTCAAATGTGCTCATTGCTTTTGTTCTTGCAATCTCTTTTTCCAGACGTTCCTGCTGTTTTTTCAGCTTTTCTTCTTCCCGCTTATTCATGCCTGATCACTCCCATCTTGTCAAATGGATAGATACGCACCCACGCTTTTCCCATGATCGTATCTTTCTTCACTTCTCCTACACTCGGGTCACGGCTGTCCTGACTGTGATTCCGGTTATCGCCAAGTACAAAATATTCATCTTCTCCAAGGGTAATTGGCTGCGATGCCGCCATCGGATCGTCCATCAGTTCATTTCCATAAATGTCTGATTCCAAGCGGCTGCCATTGATATAGACATAACCATCTACTACCTGTACCGTCTCTCCCGGCAGCCCGATAATACGTTTTATATAGTAAGTATTTTCCTCATACTGATATGGAAATACAATAATATCAAAACGTTTCGGATTTTGGAACCGGTAAGACAGCTTGTCCACCAGAAGCTGATCTCCATCGCTTAGAGTCGTCTCCATGGATGACCCGCTGACACTTGTTCTTTGTCCCACATAAGTAATGATGACATATGTTAAGACAAGAATGACTATAATATAAAAAATCCACCCTAATATCTCTCTTATAATTCCCGGCTCTCTCCTTCTTCGTCTTCTTGACATAGAAAGTAAGTTCCCCTTTCTGATTTCTATTTACCTTTACGCTTCTTCTGTCTGTGGATACTCAAGCGTAAGTCGTCCAAGCTTTCCTTCCCGGAAATCATCCATCAAAAGCATGGCTGCCTTCTCCGTATCCAGTTCATTTCCACGGACAAGGCAATGTCTGCTTTCTGCAATACGTCCAAGCATTACATATGGGTCTGGGGCAGCTGTAATGGTATACTTATTCTCCAGTACACCCGGATAATTTGCTGCCAGAAAACGGATCAGCTCTGCTGCCAGCTCTTCTGTCTGTAACACTTCGTCCTTAATCGAACCGATCAGCGCAAGCCGCAATCCTACTGTCTGATCTTCGAATTTTGGCCAAAGAATTCCCGGTGTATCCAGAAGCTCTACCTGTTTGTTCAGGCGGATCCATTGTTTTCCTTTCGTTACACCTGGCTTGTTACCGGTTTTAGCGGCTGCTTTTCCGGCAAGTGAATTAATAAATGTAGACTTTCCTACATTCGGAATTCCAACGACCATGGCACGAACCGGACGGTTCAGAATCCCACGCTTTCTGTCGCGCTCGATCTTCGCCTTACATGCCTCCTGGATCACGCTTTGTACGGATTTTACTCCGCCACCTTTTCTTGAATTTACTTTCACAACATGGAATCCTTTTTTCTTAAAATATTCGGTCCATGCCTCATTCCATCTTTCCTCTGCCAGATCTGATTTATTCAAAATGATCAGTCTCGCTTTATTCTTACCAAGCTCATCAATATCCGGGTTCCTGCTGGATAACGGAACCCTGGCATCTACAAGCTCAATGATCAAATCAATCAATTTAATATTTTCCTGCATCATACGCTTTGCTTTTGTCATATGACCCGGATACCACTGAAAATGCATATTTCTACTCCTTTACAAATCCAAAGTGTGTTTTTGGCGAGATGACAAACCAGGCTTTTCCGTAAATGTAGCTGTATTTCACATTTCCTACATTGGCATTACGGCTGTCTTCACTGTTCTGCCTGTCGTCACCAAGAACAAAATATTCATCACTGCCTAATTTTATCTTTTCATTTACAATGCCTACATCATCAATCTTGGAAGTCTCATAATCTTCTTGCAGCTTTTCACCATTGATGTAGACTGAATTTTCGACAATCTCCACGCTCTCTCCTGGAAGAGCAATGATCCGCTTAATATAATAATGGGAATTTTCATTTCCCTTTGGTTTAAATATAATGACATCGCCACGCTTCGGCTTGCTTGCATTATACACAATCCGGTTGGCGAGCACAATATCCCCGTTTTCAAGAACCGGCTTCATGGAATCTCCGACAACACTCACACGCTGTCCGAAATACCATACACACACAAATGCGATCAGTATTGTCAATGCAATTTGAAAAATCCCCTTTCCAATAACTGGGATTAAAGACCAGTCTATGCTTCTTAACAGCTTTACAACTTTTTTCTTTGTAGGCTGCTGCATTCTCTTCTGCTGTCTTAAAAGTTTTCTTCTCTTAGCTTCCCGCTGTTTCCGGCGTTTCTTTGCCGCCCTTTTTCTGGCATTCTCTCTGCCCGTAAAATTACCCCTTATCGAACTTTTTTTCATAGATTTATCCCTATATCAGAAAAAGGACAATTACATGTATGTAGTTGTCCTTTTTTACTCTGTTCTCTTCGTTTAATTATTTTACCAGCTCTTTAACTTTAGCTTTCTTACCAACGCGGTCTCTTAAGTAGTTAAGTTTAGCTCTTCTAACTTTACCTCTTCTTACTACTTCAACCTTCTCTACGTTAGGTGAGTGAACTGGCCATGTCTTCTCAACACCGATTCCGTTAGATGTCTTTCTAACTGTAAATGTCTCTCTTGAACCGCCACCCTGTCTCTTAAGAACAGTTCCTTCAAAAATCTGAATTCTCTCACGGTTACCCTCTTTAATCTTACCGTAAACCTTTACAGTATCTCCAACTCTGAATTCTGGAGCCTGCTCTTTTAACTGAGCTGCCTCAATATTCTTAATAATATCGTTCATCTGTGTGACCTCCTTGTTTAATTGGACGTTCTTAATACAAAATGTACCAGAGGACCATCTCGTTTTTCTTCACAACATGCTATATTTTATCACAAACTTCTTTACGTTGCAAGAAGTTTTTAATTTTATTTTTTCATTTATTTTTCTGGCAATCCATTCAATGTTTTTAATCTTTCCAGATTGTAAATTGACAGTTTTCTAAATTCTACTGTCCTGTAGCTTCAAGCATAATTTCTTTCGCCAGCTTCTGCTCTTCTTTTGTCAGTTTGGCTTTTTCAATCAGATCCGGACGGTTCTTTGCTGTGCGGATCACAGACTGCTCTCTGCGCCATTTTTCTATATTCGCATGATGACCGGACAAAAGTATGGCTGGCACCTGCTTATCATGCCAGATCTCCGGTCTGGAATACTGTGGGTACTCAAGAAGATTATCCTGAAAACTCTCGAATTCTGCGGACACATCATTATGCAGAACCCCCGGCACCAGTCTGGAAATCGCATCGATCATAATCATAGCCGGAAGCTCTCCGCCAGTCAGGACATAGTCTCCAATCGACACATAGTCTGTGACAACTTCATTTAATACCCGTTCATCAATTCCTTCATAATGTCCGCACAAAAATACCAGATCTTCTTCCTGGGCAAATTCCTCTGCCATCGTCTGGTTAAATGTCTTTCCCTGTGGAGACAGATAAATCACACGCGGGCTTTTCCTGGTACTCGGATCGCTTAGTAAAGCTTTCGCTTCTATTTTCTTTTTCACAGCCTCATAGCACTGATACACAGGCTCTGCCTGCATCAGCATACCTGCTCCCCCACCATAAGGATAATCATCTACGCTGTTGTGTTTGTTAAATGCATAGTCTCTGATATTTACCGCTTCTATATCCAAAAGTCCTTTATCCATGGCACGTCCGATAATACTTGTATTCAGACCGTCCATCACCATGTCCGGAAATAATGTCATAATATAAAACTGCATGATTACACTCCTTAAATCAGACCATTCATCAGATGAACAGTAATGATCCCACTTTCCATATCTACATTCAGAACACATTCTTTAATTGCAGGCATAAGAACCTCTCCATGCTCCTTTGAATCAATCACATAGACATCATTCGCCCCTGTTTCCATCACGTCACTCAGTGTTCCGAATTCTGTTCCATCTTCTGTTATAACTTTCATGCCGATCATGTCTGCAACAAAATACTCATCTTCTTCCAGCGGCACAGCATTTTCTCTCGTCACGAGCAGCGGGCAGCGTTTGTAACGCTCAATATCATTAATATTGTCAAATTCTTTAAATTTTACAATAACGAACTGCTTAAAAAACTTCACATGTTCCACTTCCAGATCCAGCTTTTCTTTTCCTGTATCCAGAATTACTTTTTTCAGTTTCTTAAATCTTACCGGATCATCTGTAGTCGGAAAGACTTTCACTTCTCCGCGCACCCCGTGTGGCTGTGTGATGACACCTACCTGCAATAACTGTTCCATACATTCCTCCGCTTTTTCGAATCAATTCGTATATATCTATATCTGATAACGTCCGAAGAACTTTCACTGTTCTGGCGGACACATTTCTTTCTTCATAAAGAGAGACAGGCCTGGTAAAACCCGGTCTGTCCCTATATCCATCCTGATTAATCCAGAATATCTACAATCACTTTCTTGTCTTCCTTCGCTGCCGCTGCTTTTACTACTGAACGGATAGCCTTGGCAATACGTCCCTGTTTTCCGATTACTTTCCCCATATCAGAATCTGCAACACGTACTTCCAGGATAGTTGTCTTCTTCTCCGTGCGTTCGTTTACCGTTACGCTTTCCGGATCATCGACAAGAGCTTTTGCAATAACTTCAACTAACTCTTTCATCTTTGTACCTCCAGGCACGAATTATCTATTTCTCAATTCCAGCTGCTTTAAAGATCTTTCCTACAACCTCTGTCGGCTGAGCTCCTGTATTTAACCATCTCTTAGCTGCTTCCTCATCTACAGAAATTCCGCTTGGCTCAAGGTTCGGATCATATGTTCCAATCTCCTCGATGAACTTTCCATCTCTTGGGGCTCTGGAATCTGCTACTACGATTCTATAAAAAGGTGCTTTCTTCTGTCCCATTCTTCTTAATCTGATTTTTACTGCCATTGTTCTTTTCCTCCATAAATGAAAATATTTATTTTTAATAGTTTTATTTATATAAAGTGCCTTGCACCATATACCATTTTTAGAAAGGCAACTTGAACTTGCCTTTTTTGCCTGGTTTTGCAAATGTCTTCATCATCTTCTTTGCTTCGTTGAACTGCTTAATCATACGGTTCACTTCACTGATGTCTACACCTGCTCCTTTTGCGATTCTGTGCTTTCTTGATGGATTTAAAAGATCCGGATCTCTTCTCTCAGCTGGTGTCATAGAATGGATCATAGCTTCCATACGTGCCATACCTTTTTCTGCTTCATCCATCTGCTCATCGCCAAGACCTTTCATCTTGCCCATTCCCATACCGCCAAGTCCCGGCAACATGTTCATGATATTTCCAAGTCCTCCAAGCTTCTTCATCTGCTTGATGCTCTCAAGATAATCATCAAAATCAAACTGGGCTTTTTTCATCTTCTTGGACATCTCTTTTGCTTTGTCCTCGTCAATGTCAAGTTCTGCCTCCGCCTTCTCGATCAGAGATAAGACATCTCCCATACCGAGAATCCGGTTTGCCATACGATCCGGATAAAATTGTTCCAGATCAGAAAGCTTCTCGCCCATACCGACATACAGAATCGGTTTTCCGGTTACTGCCTTAACGGATAACGCAGCACCACCTCTTGTGTCACCGTCCAGTTTGGTCACGATCACACCGTCTATACCAATCTTTTCGTCAAATTCTTTTGCCACATTGACCGCATCCTGTCCGGTCATAGCATCGATAACAAGAATTGTCTGATGTACAGTAACAGTATTCTTAATCTCTTCCAGCTCAGCCATCATATCTTCATCGATATGAAGACGTCCTGCCGTATCGAGGATCACCAGATTATTGCCATTCTTCTGGGCATGCTCAATTGCAGCCTTTGCAATATTCGCCGGTTTATGGTTGTCACCCATGGTAAATACTTCCACACCCTGCTTTTCCCCGTTGATCTGTAACTGCTTAATTGCTGCAGGACGATAAACATCGCAGGCAACCAAAAGCGGTTTCTTGCCTTTTAACTTAAACTTCCCGGCAAGCTTTGCTGTTGTAGTCGTCTTACCTGCTCCCTGAAGACCTGCCATCATAATCACTGTAATGGCACTTCCCGGCTGAAGCTTGATCTCGGTTGTCTCAGATCCCATCAGATTACAAAGTTCTTCATTTACAATCTTAATTACCATCTGACCAGGATTCAGACCATTCATAACATCCTGGCCAACCGCTCTTTCCTGAACAGTCTTAATAAAATCCTTTACAACCTTGAAGTTTACATCTGCTGCCAGAAGTGCACGCTTAATCTCCTTTAACGCTTCCTGCACATCTGCTTCCGTAAGTCTTCCTTTACTTCTAAGATTCTTAAATACATTCTGCAGTTTTTCTGTCAGACTGTCAAACGCCATACTATAACTCCTCTATGATTTCTCCGGACAAGATTCGAATTCCGCTTAAAATATCTTCCCTGCGTTCTTTCTCATACTCATCCAGCAATTCATCAATCTGTTTTACTTTATTCTTCACGGTCATGAATTTCTCAACAAGATGAAGCTTTTCTTCATATCCTGCCAGTGCCTGTTCACACCGCTTTACAATATCATGTACTCCCTGTCTGCTGATACCGGCATCCCTGGCAATCTCCCCAAGGGAGAGATCCTCTAATAGAAACTGTCCGTATATCTCTTTCTGATGATCTGTCAGTAATTCTCCATAGAAATCAAACAAAAGAGCCTGTTTTAGAATCTCATTCACATTTATCACCTGTGTTATCATACACGATACGCTCCATGGTGTCAAGTATTTTTTCTTTACACTTATATTTTTATATAAAATTTGATCACAAATTGGTGTACCGAACTTGGTGGTAAACAACAAATTCTCAAAACCTTCTAATGGCTTCGCAGACTGCTTTGCCATAATATTATTTCGTTGTACAAACTGTTTCTTTAATGCAATTTCACACCGCTTACTTATCGGTACAATTCTTTTACTCGCTTTGGTTTTAGGTGGATTAAGATGAAAGTTTTTTTTGCTATCTCCTTCCAGCTTCTGATATAAAAGAGTTTTTGTGACTGAGATTTCCTTTTTCTTTAAATCAATATCATCCCATGTCAACGCACATATTTCTCCCTGTCTCAACCCTGTTGTCACAGCAACCACATACAAATTATCATAAAATGTACCTTTACAACAATCGAAGAACTCTGTCTACTCTTCAACTGTAAGCACTCTTATATCTTTTTCTTCGTCTCTTACTAACTTAATACCTTTACACGGATTTTTCAAAACATAATTGTCAATCATTGCTTTATCAAACATATCTAAAAGCATAATCCTGACCTTGTTTTTTGTTTCAAACTTCAATCCTTTAATATCAAGTTCTTTTAAAAGTGCCTTTATATTCAATTGCGTAACATCCTTTAATTTCTTTTTTCCTAAAGTTGGTTCTATGTGCTTATGAAATATGTGCTTATAATATGACCTTGTATTATTACGAATCACTTTATATTTATGTATTTCCATCCAACTTTCAAACCATTGAGACAATGTAATTGAATTATCAACAATATTATTGCCAACTGAATCATCGTAAATTGCAGTATTTAGTTTTCTCTTTAATTCAGGAAGACTTTTACAATAAATCTCTTTTCTTACACCAAAACGATCCGTGTACCTTCCAGAATATGTTCCATTCTTACGTTGTCTTATTCCGGAACCCAATTCTTTTCCTTTAAGATCTTTTCCTATGTTAATCAACCTCCTTTATGTAGAAAAAGGTCATCTATACGACCAATGCCATTGAATCATTGAATTCCACCTATCGGAAGCTCAATCGCCAAAGAAGCGTGTTTCCGAGTGATACAGCACTGCTGAAAGCCCTGTATCTGGCGACTTTTGAAGCAACCAAAAAGTGGACTTCCACAATCCGGAACTGGGGGGGGGACAGGTCTATGGAGAACTAAGTATTATGTACGAAGGACGTCTTCCAGAATAGGGAATATTTCACCGTTAAAACATGCGGCAGAACCGCCTGCTCTTGACATGCGTTTTAGTAACTGTTATATATAAACCAAGGGCGAAAAGCTGATATTTCAAGCCTTTCGCCCATCATTATCATAGAAGAATCTAATTTACAGACTTTTCTTCATAGTCTCTAAAAAAATGACCATCAAAATATATTATGTCAAACCAATCATACGTCCCATTACTAAAGCAATCAGCATTGCAATCAGTGTTTTTTCCATGAACGCAAACAATACTGTCCAGAATTTTACAGGAATGCTTGTTTTAATCATTACAGCCCCTGTCTCAGACATACACATAATCTGCATGGATCCTACTACACAAATGACAAACTTTGCAAGCTGTGATGCCACTGGAGTCGCTGCCAAAAACGGAAGTAATAGGTCCGCAAAACCCACAACCATAGCTGGTGCAACAGCTTCTGCTTCAGGCATATGAATAAGATTTAACACTGGAACAAACGGTTTTGCTACAATGCTAAATACACTGGTATGCTCAGCGATTACCAAAACGACCGTGGCAAGTAAGATTACCAACGGAAAAACATCTATGTAAAGTCTTACACAAGTACAACTACCATCTTTTAACATTTTCAAAAATCCGGGAGCTTTTTCCGCTCTATCGTATGCTTTGTTAAAGGCTTCGCCAAAGGACTCTTTTTTTTCTTCAATAAGCCTTTCTGCTTCTGGAGATTTTTCATTACTCACTATTGACAATGGTGGAATGCGACACATAATTGCTGTGGAAACAATAGCAACAACACAACAACACAAAAAAAAGTATAAAAAATATTTCCCATCTAAACCGCCAATTGCAGTTGTATATGCAAATATAGAAGGAAGTGGAATTGTACAAAATCCAAAACAAAGAATTGCTGCTTCACGTCCTGTATAATACCCCTGTTTATATTGCTGATCTGCTTCCAACATACCCACGGTACCCGATCCAAACCATGATGACAATGCCAATACTGAAGAATGGCCCGGCATTCTGAATAATGGTCTAAATACCGGTCGCAAAAACCATCCTAATATTTCCATAAGCCCGTATTCTGTCAGAAGTGGCAATAATACAGATGCAGCAAAAAAAAGACACATCATTGCAGGCATCAGATCAAATGCAATCAATCCACCTGTATTAGGTTCCCAAAACTCTTCTGGTCCTAATTGGAAAATAGCAATCGTTTCAGCAGCAACTGCAAGCCATCTTACAATAAGCATAAATGGCGACACTCTAAATAATCCTTCAATAAATCCTGGATACTTTTTCTTTGGAGTGCATGCCACATATGTAGAACCGAGAGCTGCAATAACAACGATTCCTAGTAATATATATACGGCACCAACTCCAAGAATCTGATTAAAAAAACCCTTAATAATCCATAATGGAATTGTCATTTCTCCTTTCCAACTAATTGGAATAATAAATACAAATACTCCCAAAACTGATCCCAGTATTATTTTCGCAATCACGCTAGATTTTTTTTCTCCCATAATTTACCTCCACACTATACTCTATTATTTAACCATGTTCCATCCCAAAATGCGCTCGGATTAGTTGTAAGATCTTTAAATGACCCATAAACAGGCCCAGAAATGATATTATCCCCTATCCTTTCTTTACGTTCCCTTTCCGCATCTTGTACAATAGAAGGATCCTCAAAAATCTCTAATGCCGCCCTAAAAATTGCTTCTGATGCCATAAATGCCCCATGTTTTGTTAATACTGTTCCTGCAATAGCTGTCGTACACCAGTTATGTAATGGAATCTGAAGCGGAATCTCCCAGTTGACTCTTCCTAATGGCACATGCCAGCTTACTTCACCATCATCCTGGCTGTATGGATCAACCCCTTCACTTAGATAGCAAAGATCCGGCTTGGAAACCACTTTATTTACTCCAGTTGCATTCTTTGTAAGTTCTTCCATCCATTTTATCTCTTCTTCTGTATAAGTATGTACTCCAATTTCCTGCAACTGTTTATAAAGTAATTTCCCCAAAGTATCATTTGGTAGGTATCCTCTACACCCTGCCAAAAAGCCTTCTGTGAAATTTACTCCCGCAATCATAGCAGCCTCTTTTACTATACTACATACATACTCATATACTTCCTTCGCTTTCTCATATTTCACATCACGAATATTAACCCACAAGGTCGCTCTATCGGGTGTGATATTCGGCATTTTTCCGCCATTTCTAATAACATGTTCTACAGATGTTGTAGGAAATTGATGGCATCTCATCCTCTCAATCATTTCCACCGCCAACTCTGCACCATCTAATGCATTGTGAGATCTGGATGCTCCAGAATGACTTGAAATACCCCCAAAACAAAATTCAGTTGCAAAACACGACAATGTTGGTCTGGATGCAGCACAATTCTGATAATCAACATGAGATGTGAGAAGTATATCTAAGCCATCAAAACCTCCCTCCCCCATAAGTGCCACTTTTCCATACAAAAGTTCTTCCGCAGGTGTTCCAATTACAACTACAGTTCCAGATTTTTTACTTTCTTTCAAATAATCTTTTACCGCAATAGCTGCTCCGGTATTTCCCCCTCCAATATGGCAATGAAGACATGCGTGACCCGCTCTTTTATTAGCTGATTGTCTATAAGGAACAGCCTGATTATCTAATCCATCCATTGCATCATATTCTGCCAAAATTCCTATTACAGGCTTACCATTTCCATAAGTTGCTCGGAATGCAGTCTGCATATTACAAAATTTTCTTTCAACTTGAAATTCATTATTCTCTAACCATCTAGTTAAAATCTCCACGGATTCATATTCCATCATCGGAAGTTCCGGATGCTCCCATAATTCCGTTATAATACCAGACATCTCTGTTTTTCTCTTTTTCCATAGTTCTTTATACATCTTTTACCTCCATCTACTAAAATAATATAAACATAAATGGTAAACACAGAATTGTTGCTAAAACAGTTCTCATCAAGAAAATAATAACAATATCTAAAAATGAAATATCAAAATCTAATTTAAGAAGAAGGGGTCCTGTCTCTGTTACAAAAATAATCTGCAATGAACAAACAACCGCAATTAAAAACTTTGAAGCAGCACTAACAATTGTTGCCCCCGAAATATAAGGTAAAAAGACATCAATAAATCCAAGAAGCATACTTTGCGCCACAAGTGCTGCTTCTTCAACATGGAGTAAGCCTAATACCCCCGCTAATGGCATCGAAATATACTGAAAAATTGGTGTATATGTACATATAATTGTTGCAATCGTACCAATCACCAATACCACTGGCTCTAGAGTGTACCATACTTCAAATGTTGTCTTTAAACCATTAAGAATAATATTGCCATGAAACTCCTCAGCCCTTTTTACAGCACTTTCAGTTGCATAAGAAATAAGTGTATAGCCTTCCGGTGCTTTTTCAGAGACATCTTTCACTTCTGCCATAGGACAATAGACGTCTTTCTTTTTACTAACAGGAGGGATTCTACAAAGAATGATTTGCATTACCAAACCAATTCCAATAGCTACAATAAATACAGTAACCGTATATTTGCTCATTCCAATAATTGTAGTAAGCAAAGCAATAACCGCAAGAGAGGGAATCGCAAACCCTGTTGTAATGATTGTGGCTTCCTTTTTCGTATAATAGCCCGACTGATACTCTTTGTTTGTAAGAATCATACCCAATGTACCAGAACCCACCCATGAGAATACCGCATTAACAGCAGATCTTCCTGGTACTTTAAAAAGAGGTCTCATTACCGGTCGCGCAAGATTTCCAACAAACTCCATTAATCCAAATTCAAGTAAAAGCGGAAGTCCCAAACCACCCCACAAATCAAATGGGGCAAGTGTTTCGATTACACTTCCCAGCATCATTCCACCGGTATCCGGTGACCAGATAAACTGGGGACCGACTTCAAAATAGATCATTAAAATTAAAACAAAAGCAATTATTCTTACCACACAATTTACTTTTGATGTTACGAAAAATGGTTTGAAATAATCATTGAATGCATCTGGTTTAAATGTTCCTATTATTGTACATATTGCAGAAATCGAGAAATTGATAATAATAAAAATGGGCAATGCAGGACCTAGTGTCCTTTGCGTAACACCTACTATATAAGCAATAAATAATGTGGGTTCACCGTTAATTTTGAAAGGGACCAAGAAAAACATAACACCCAAAAATGAAGGTATAATGAATTTCAGCAATCTTGAAAATGATATTTTTTCTTTCTTCATAACTCATTCCCCCTTACTTTGTCACCAGATTTTCGTACAAATCCAACCTTGCTTTGCGCAAATCTATTTTTTCTCTAATATAGAAATTTCCGGTATCAATTTCTCCCTCAAGAACAGATGGCTCTTTCGTAGATTCCAAGCAATACGGACTTCCCAGGAAAGAATATGCTTCTGATTCATCTTTAAGAGACGCGGCAATAGCTACATCTGAATATAATCTGCGTTCTTCCAAAATAAATTCTTTCTCTCTGTCATAATTTCCAGATACACAAATAATATCAGCACCTTTTCGCCCAAGGCATCTTACAGACTCTGGATAAAAAAGATCATCTGCACTCAATAATCCCAATCTACCATATGGTGTATCTATTGTATCAAACTCACTTGAACATGGCTCTTCTGTCAAATCGTGTAAACAGTGGATGGAGTGGTATTGTTTCAGCACCTCTTTCTTATTTAGCAAAAATGTATTTTTTCCACATCCTAATACAAAAAAACTGTTTTCCATGTTATCTGGAATTACTTTCTGAACTTGTTTTATTAATTCATCACAATTTTCTATTGCAACAGAAGGAAGAATAATCAAATCAGGCTTTTCTTCACAAGCATACAATTTTTTTGTTAACTGTGTTATGTACTCTGTAACATTATTTGTCAGATAAGATATTACGCAAACAGCTGTAATATTAGGTTGTGGCAACTTTAAACCATCTACGCCCCAGAGATATGAGTCCTGCAGCAAGTAGTAATACTTTGATATCTGTCTTCCTTTCAATATTTCATCTCTTTTAATCTGACCGATATCTATATCTGCAATTACATATCCATCTCCCATACCAAGTACATCAACAAGTTGTCCTTGAGGATTTATAATACAGCTTCCACCACCATAATCAACACCTTCTGGATTTGTATTCCACCAGTCAGATACAATCATATAAATGCCATTCTCTGCACATCTTGTTCTCCATGTAACATCTGGTCCGTTATCTACCCAGCAAGTAGACATCAGCAAAATATCCATACCTTTTAGTGCTAGCAATCTACTGGTTTCAAAATGAACAGTGTCTTCACAAATCAGCATACCAATACGTCCGAACTCAGTTTCAAATACAGGAAATCCCATATTTCCAGGAACTAAAAAATTTGTTTCTGTCGAAAACAAATGCGTCTTCCTATATGTTCCGATTAGTTCACCCTTGCGACCTCTCAATACCAAAGTGTTATATATGAGATTCGTTTCATGATCCAGTTCGATCATACCAAATCCGATATACACATTGAGTTCCTGACATAAATTTGTATAAAACTGATTCGTTCGACCGTTGATTGTTTCTGCATACGGCAAAATTTTTTCTCTAGTCGTACATAAGGAGCCAAGATTACTGGTCTCTGGAAGCAATATCAATTGTGCCCCCTTTTTAGCTGCTTCCCGGATATATTTCTCTGAGGTTTTCAGATTATATTCCAAATCAAGCGCAATCATTTTAAACTGTACCGAAGCGGCTTTAAACATATTATCCTCTCCTTCCATAATGCTTTTTATCTTTTTATCCGCATCGCCTGAAATCTAATGTACTTATCAAATGTATTAACCTTGGAAAACACAATAGGTTCTGAATAATTATTTAAATGTAGTTCTTCTACTAAAAGAATACCTCTTCCAGTTCCCTTTTCAAACAGATTTGAGACCGAATCCTCAGGTACACATGGAACGACATCTACTACCGTAAATTCAAT